>MDTE01141373.1_pt1 | contig 110965 bp, 125 predicted proteins | sample 811231 | NCBI WGS metagenome assembly MDTE01 (sample SAMN05326651, study PRJNA326480) | marine metagenome | isolation source: seawater | place: Indian Ocean: Red Sea | collected 2010 | reverse complement strand
GCTGGACACCTTAAACTAAAAAATCTAATTGTAATATTTGATAATAATGGTATTTCGATAGATGGTCCAATAAGCCTAGCGTCATCTGAAAATCATATGTTGAGATTTAAATCTTGTGGTTGGGATACAATCGAAATTGATGGCCATAACTTTGACGAAATATTTAACGCATTTAATAAAGCAAAAAAGAACCTAAAACCAACTTTTATTAGTTGTAAAACTACAATAGGATTTGGATCACCAAATAAATCAGGTAAATCTTCCTCACATGGATCACCTTTGGGTCAAGATGAAGCTATTGCTACTAGGAATAATCTTAATATTTTAGAATGGAAAAACTTCAAGCTACCAAAAAAAGTATTAAATCTTTGGGCAAAGTGCTCTAAAAAAGGCAATAGGGAAAGAATCAATTGGGATAATAGGCTAAATAAAAGTAAAAAAAAAAATATATTTCTTAGACAAATTAAGCCTTTTCGGTATCTTAGAAATAAAATTTCAAAGGATTATTTAAGAAAGATTCTAGAAGAAAAAAAACCTGAAGCTACAAGGAAATCTTCACAAAATTCAATAGAAATACTTTCTCAAAGTATAAAAAACTTTTTAGGTGGCTCAGCTGATTTAACAGAATCAAATTTAACAAAGGTTAAAGCCTCAAAAGTATCTGGGAAAAAAATTAATTATATTCATTATGGGATTAGGGAACATCTAATGGCTGCTGCTATGAACGGTATTTCCTTACATGGAGGATTTATACCTTATGGAGGTACTTTTTTAATTTTTTCTGACTATTGTAAAAATGCTATAAGATTATCGGCATTAATGAAGCAACAAGTTATCTACGTTTTTACACATGATTCTATCGGATTAGGTGAAGATGGCCCAACTCATCAACCTGTAGAGCAATTAGTTGGACTAAGAGCAATTCCAAATTTATTAGTTTTAAGACCATGTGACTCAATTGAAACATTTGAATGTTGGGAATTAGCGCTAATAAATAATGATAAACCTTCATGCTTAATTTTATCCAGACAAGGCTTACCCCTTATTAGGAATGATATCAAAACGAATGAATGTAAAAAGGGCGGCTATTTCATTGAAGAAAACAAAAATTCTAAACTAACACTTTTTGCGAGCGGGTCAGAGGTAAGTCTTGCCTTAAAAGTTTACCAATTACTAAAGAAAAAAAAAATTTTATCAAATTTGGTTTCTATGCCCTCCATTGAATTATTCGAGAGTCAAAGTCAATTATATAAAAATAAAATTTTAGGAAAAAATCCCAGAGTTTTTATAGAGGCTGGTGCTTCAATGAATTGGTATAAATTTAAAGAAAAAAATGATATTATTATTGGTATAGATACATTTGGGGAGTCAGGGAAAGGAAATGAAGTTATGAAACATTTTGGATTCGATGAAAATTTAATTTTAAACAAAATTTTAGATAAAATTTAAAAATGATGATTAACCTTAGAAAGAGTTTTTTAGACTCTCTTGAGTTTGTAAATAATAAAACAGCTATTTTACGCATTGATTTAAATTTACCAATTGTTGACGGAAAAGTTTCAGACTTCACTAGAATGGATAAAATTTTGCCTACTATAAAAGGTATTTTAGATAGAAATGGTAAAATTATAATAATATCTCATTTAGGAAGACCTAAAGGGATTAATAATAAAGAACTTTCATTGAAACCACTACTTCCATTTTTAGAGGAAAAAATTGGGTCAAATATAACATTTTGCAACGAAGATATTTTTGGAAAAAAAATTGAAAGACTAATAAAAAAAATGATCCCGAAGGATATTTTATTATTAGAAAATATTAGATTTTATCATCAAGAAGAAGAAAATGATTTATCATTTTCAAAACGACTTGCAAGTTTTGGTGATATATTTATTAACGAGTCTTTTTCTACTTCACATAGAAATCATTCTTCAATATCGGGAATTGGGACGTTTTTACCAAGCTTTCCCGGTTCATTATTTGAATTTGAAATTAAAAATCTTAGTAAAATATTTAGAGACTCAAATAGAAAAACAGTAGCAGTTTTAGGAGGTGCTAAAGTATCTACAAAACTTAGTCTTATTCATAATCTTGCAAAAAAATTTGACAAAATTCTTATTGGTGGTGCAATGGCGAATACGTTTTTAGCTTCTTTAGGTATTGATATAGGTAATTCTATTAAAGAGTCTAAGTTAGAACAAGATGCTAAGCAACTATTGAATGACTTTAAGGGAAAAATCATTATTCCAGATGATGTTATTGTTGTAAACTCAGAAAAACCTGATTCAAATCTAACTATTAATGTTGATAGTTTGAGCGGTTCAGAAAATATAATTATGGACATAGGCCCTAAAACTAGAAAAAATTTTTATAATATTATTTGTAAATCAGAAATATTATTATGGAATGGACCTTTAGGATTTTTTGAAAAAATACCTTTTGATAATGGCAGTAACTATGTTGCTTCCGTAGTAAAAGATATGTATTCAAAAAAATTTTTTTCAGTCGCAGGTGGTGGAGACACAATTTCTTGTATAAAAAACTCTGGATTCTATGAATTTTTCTCTTTTATCTCAACAGGCGGAGGTGCATTTCTTGAATTAATCGAAGGAAAAAATTTACCAGGTATTGAGATTTTAAATAAGTAGTTTAACTTATAATCATGGATAAAGAAAAATTAAATATTATTGCTAAAAAACTTGTTGAAGAACCCAAAGGGATTTTAGCAGCAGATGAAAGTACTGGGACCATTGCAAAGAGGTTTGACCAAATAAATCTAGAGTCAAATATTGAAAATAGAAGAAAGTATAGAGATCTTCTTTTTTCTACTGCTCAATTAGAAAAATATATAAGTGGAGTGATATTATTTGACGAAACGATTAGGCAAGATAGTGATCAAAATACAAGTTTTGTAAATCTATTAAAAAAAAAGAAAATCGCAGTTGGAATTAAAGTTGATTTAGGCGCCAAAACATTAATTGGTTCTGAAAAGGAAAAAATTACAGAAGGATTGGACGGTCTTTCGTCAAGAATAGAAAACTATAATGAATTAGGTGCAGAATTTACAAAATGGAGGGCGGTAATTACCATAGGTGACAATATTCCATCTAAAAAATGTATTTATTTGAATTCTATATATCTATCTAGTTATGCTAGAATAGTTCAAAGCTATGGTCTAGTGCCGATAGTAGAACCTGAAGTTCTAATGGATGGTAATCATGATATAAATAAATGTCTTGATGTCACCTCAGAAGTTTTGCAAGTACTCTTTCAAGAATTAAAAAAACAAGATGTATATTTAGGAGGTATATTACTCAAACCGAATATGGTAATATCAGGTAATGAATGTGAATCGCAAGCAGATCCAGAAACTGTTGCTGAACTTACCGTAAAATGTCTAACTGACAATGTTCCAAGTGAAGTTCCTGGTATTGTATTTCTATCAGGAGGACAGTCTAATGAATTGGCAACTGAACATTTAAACTTGATGAATAAATTTAATAATTTACCATTCAAACTAAGTTTTTCTTATGGAAGGGCTCTCCAACATCCTGCAATTTCAAGTTGGTTAGGAAAAGATTCAAATATCAAACTAGCACAAGATGCACTTTATAAAAGGTCGGAATTAAATTCTCTCGCTACTTTAGGAAAATATAATCTAAGTCTTGAAGAAAATAGTATATGAGTTCAGTTAAAATTGCACCGTCAATTTTATCAGCTAATTTTGCCAAATTAGGTGAGGAAATATCAATGATTGATAAAGCGGGCTGCGACTATATTCATATAGACGTAATGGACGGACATTTTGTACCTAATATTACATTCGGTCCTGAAATTATAAAAAAGATTAGACCTTATACAAAAAAGATTTTTGATGTACATCTTATGATTAATCCAGTAAAAAAATTTATACCTGATTATATTAATGCTGGTGCAGATATAATTACTATTCATGAAGAAATAAATGATGATGTCGAGAATTGTCTTAGACTAATAAAGAAGCATGGTCTAAAAACAGGAATATCAATCAAACCAAATACATCAGAAAAAAAATTGGAAAAATATTTGAATCTTCTTGATTTAATTCTTGTTATGACTGTGGAGCCTGGATTTGGAGGTCAAACTTTTATGCATTCTCAACTTAGAAAAATCAAAAATATCAGAGAAATGATAGGCGAAAAATCGATTGACCTAGAAGTTGATGGTGGAATTAATAATTCTACATCAAAATTAACAATTGAAGCCGGAGCCAATGTTCTTGTTGCGGGATCAGCAGTTTTTAGAAATTGTAATTATAAACATAACATCGAAGAATTAAGATCTATCTAAAGTGTCATATCGTTTATCTTTCATAAAATGCTTGGTTTTAATTATTTCTATATTTTCAGTGGTAGAAAACAATATATATTCACAAGAAAAAAAAAGTTTTGTTAATGTAAAAGTAATTAACCCAAAATTTATAGTCTTTAAAAATGAAATTAAAATTACAGGATCTATTGAGGCTAATGAAAATGTAAATATAACTTCAGTTGTGTCAGAGAAAATTAGGGAAATTAAATTTAATGAGGGTTCGTTGGTAAAAAAAGATGATGTTTTAGTAATTTTAGAAAATTCAGAAGAAAAGGCTCAATTAAAACAGGTACAAGCTGAATTAGAGGAATCAGAAATAAATTTTCTTAGAGCCCAAAAGTTATTTAAGGAAGGTAATACTTCACAAGCAGTTCTAGATAGAAGATTGAAAGAAAAGAAAAAGTTAGAGGGACGATACGAAGAAGTCCAAGCAAAAATTAATGATTTAATATTAAAAGCTCCTTTTGATGGTATTCTAGGAACAAAAAACTTTAGTGAAGGTGCGTTTTTAGTGCCGGGAGATGTTGTTGTTTCAATTTATGATATAAAGCAAATTAAAGTAAAAATAAATATTCCTGAAAGATATAGTAACAATTTAAAAATAGGTCAAAAATTTGAGGCAATTATACCCAGTAATAAAAAAGAAAAATTGGTGGGAAATATTTTTGCAATAGATCCATTAATAGATAAAAGTACGAGAACGTTTATTGTTCTTGGAATAATCAAAAATGATAAAAATAGATCTTTTAAACCAGGTATGATGGTTAATGTAGGCATAATTTTAGAATCTAATAATCAGTTGTCTATCCCAGAAGGTTGTATCATACCTGAAGATGATGAGACATTCATCTACGTTGTTAACAGCGAAAACATAGTTATTAAAAAAAAAATAGAAATTGGGAAAAGAAAAGACGGATTGGTTGAGGTATTAGACGGATTATCTACTGATGAAAATGTAATTTTTGAAGGCACAAATAAAGTTAGGAATGGAATTAAGGTTGTAATAAATAAATGAATATTTCAAGTTTTTTTATTAAAAAATCAATTTTTTGTATTGTAATTTTTTTATTAATAATATTGTTGGGACTATTATCTTTAAACAGAATTCCACTGAGGGAATATCCAGATATAGAAAAATCACAAATTACAATTGATACTAGATACCCTGGATCCTCTGCAGCTACAATTGAGACTAAAATAACAGAGATTATTGAAAATCAGATAAGTGGCATAGAAGGAATTAAATCTATTTCATCGGTTAGCAGAGATGGTAGATCTAGGATTAAAATTGAATTTAATGCAGAGAAAAATATAAATGAAGCTGCGAACGATGTTCGTGATTCAGTATCTAGAATATTTGGAAGATTACCAAAAGATTCTGAAGCACCAGAAATTTATAAGATTGATGCAGATGCTGATGCAGTAATGTATCTCAATCTTTCAAGTTCCAGTCTTAACCAAATGGAATTAACTGAATATGCAGAGAGATACTTAATTGATAGACTTTCAGTAATACCTGGTGTTGCTAAAATTAATGTTTCTGGAAAGAAAAGAAAATCTATGAGGGTTTGGATTGATCCAGAAAAACTATCATTTTATAACGTCACAGTTTTAGATATTGAAAACAAATTGCTCGAGGAAAATGTTGAATTTCCAGCTGGCAGATTGGAATCAAAAACAAGAGATTTTTCTGTTCGATTAGAAAGTGGATTAACAAATGTTAAAGATTTTGAAGAGTTGGTTGTTAAGAAAGGTAATCAATTTTCATACGTAAAATTAAAAGATGTTGCAAAAATTGAGTTAGGACCAGAAGAACCAAGAGAGTTATTTAGAGGAAATGGAGAAGAAATGATTAGTTTTGGAATCGTTAAACAAACTTCAGCTAATCTAATCTCTATGTCAAATTTAGTTTTAAAAGAATTCGAAGAAATTAAAAGGGATTTACCTCCTGAGGTAAATATTTACAAAAGCTGGAATACATCTTCATTTGTTACAAAAGCACTAGAAGAAGTTCTAATAACACTATTGCTAGCAATTTCACTTGTTACAATTGTAATTATTTTCTTTTTAAAAAATGTATCTATTTCTTTTATTCCATTTTTGACAGTCCCAGTTTCAATATTATCTACATTTATTTTTTTAAATTTTTTTGGATTCTCAATTAACTTAATTACTCTTCTTGCACTTGTATTATGTACAGGTCTAGTTGTTGATGATTCAATAGTAATGCTGGAAAATATTTATAGAAAAATTGAAGAAGGAAAATCATTGGTACAATCATCTCTAGAGGGTTCCAAAGAAGTTTTCTTTGCGATTGTTTCAACTTCTGTAGTACTAATAAGTGTTTTTTTACCAATCATTTTTTTAAAAGGGGATACTGCAAGGTTATTTGATGAACTTGCTGTGACAATTATAGGAGCAATTTTTTTTTCTACGTTTACATCTTTAACACTTACACCGATGCTTTGTTCAAAAATATTAAAGATTGGTAATATTAGTTCAAAAAAAATAATTAATACATCAAAATATCTTTATTATTTAAATATATTTATCAAAAATAAATTTATTGTTCCTTTAATTTTTGGAGTTTCAATCGTATTTTCATTTATTATTTTTTTAAATTTGCAAAAAGAATTATCACCTAGTGAAGACAGGGGTGCTTTTTTCTTAATTATGAATTCTCCAGAGGGTAGTAGCTTTAACAATACAGTTAATCAAATGTTAGCACTTGAAAAACAATTAATGAAATTGAATGAAAATAAAGAAGCTACAAGAGTATTACTTAAAGTCCCAAGAAGTTTTTCAGGTTCAGAAAATTTTAGTGATGGCATTGGTATAATTGTTCTAGACGATTGGTCTAAAAGAAGACCAATAAATGAAATTATAAGTGAAGTAAAAAAGACGACTGACGTGTCAGATTCTAGAGTAATTATCTTTCCCCCCAGAGGTTTGGGTCAAAGAAGGTCTGGATCTCAAGTACAATTTGTAATTGAAGGTAATGATTATAATATAATTCAGGATAATATGAACGTTATTTTAGATGAACTAAAAAAAAATGCTAATTTCACTTTTTATGATGTTGACTATAAAAAGACTCGTCCACAACTTAAAGTTTACATAGATAGGAGCAAAACAGCTGAACTTGAAATTTCATCTAATGATATAGGTAGAACACTTGAAATACTTTTAGCTGGAAGAAAAATTAACACATACCTAGATAAAGGCGAGGAATACTACGTAATACTTCAGTCAAAAAAATCCAATAGACGGTTAAAAGATGATTTATCTCAGATTAAAGTTAAAACATCTAATGGTGAGTTTGTTCGTCTAGATTCAGTAGTTTATTTTGAGGAGTTAGCAGAAGCTAAAGAACTTAATCGTTATAATAGAAGTAGGGCAATCACATTAAAGGCGAGTATATCAAAGGATTATTCTCTAGGAGAAGCAATCTCTTTTTTAGAAAAAGTTGCAGATGAAAAATTTGATAAAAATGTAAAGATAGATTTTAAGGGACAGGGTAAAGAATTCAAAGAATCATCCAAGCAATTTTATTTTTTATTTTTGGTTTCTTTTTTAGTTATTTATCTTGTTTTGAGTGCACAGTTTGAGAGTTTTATTTATCCTGTAATAATAATTATTACAGTGCCATTATCATTATTTGGGGGAATCTTTGGTCTTTGGATATTTGGAAGTTCTTTAAATATATTTAGCCAAATTGGTATAATTATATTACTTGGTATATCAGCAAAGAATGGTATTTTGATAGTTGAATTTGCTAATCAGTTAAAAAACAAAGGTATTGAACTACATGACGCCTTAATGCAAAGCTGTGAGCAAAGAATCCGTCCAGTCATAATGACTGCTTTATCAACAATGGTTGGCGCAATTCCCTTAATATTAAGTACAGGTGCTGGCAACGAATCTAGAACGACCATTGGTGTAGTGATATTTTTTGGACTATTATTCTCTATTTTTCTAACATTATTTCTTACACCTTATTTTTATAGTAAAGTTGCTAAATATGCAAAATAAACTACACAACACATGTATATTTTAATACAATTTTAATATGTATATAAGAATAGTAAATGTAAAATTTGCTTCAGAAATTGAAGCTGATGCCATGCATGCTTTTGCAGAGCATGAACTTATAAATAAGTTACCTGGTATATTGTCAGTAGAGAATGTAAGGATATCACAATTACATAGTATTGTTATCAACAAATTTGACTCTCAAGAGTCAGCAGAAAAATCAAAAGAAATTATTATAAATAAAATGAAACAAAATCCTAATATTAAGATAGAAGTTTATGAGGGTAAGAGATCATTTATCAAAGAAAAATCATAGTTTTTATTGACAAGGTTCAATAAATACTTTCGATTCTAACGATTCGTTACCATTATAATTTAGTTTTATACCTTTAATAATTGAAGCATCTAAAAAATCAAAACCAGAATTAATTCTTATGTATTTATCATCAACACATTTTTTGTGAGATGGGTCAAAACCTACCCATCCAACTTCTTTAAGAAATAACTCTGCCCATGCATGTGTAGCATTTTCTGAAGCATTTAAATCATCATACAAGAAACCATTAACATATCTCGCTGGAATATCACATAACCTTGCAGCAGATATCAATATATGAGCATAATCCTGACAAACGCCCTCTCCTTGCACTATTGCTTCTCTTGAACTAGTTGATGTTGAAGTTGACCCACTAACATATTTGATTGAGTTAGATACACTAAGATTTAATTCATGAGCAAATTCAATTAAGTTTCTTTTTTTAATTTTTTTTGTTAAATTTTCTATCATCTTACATGGAAGTGTTAAGTTTGTATTTCTTAAAAAACATAAAGGATTAACCTTTTCTGACAAACCCTTCATTATACCTGAAAGGTCTTTTGTCTTAACAATTCCTTTAGACGTAATTTCTAATTCTCCGCTAAAATTTTTATTATAAATATTAAGTATTTTATGACCTAATCCATCAATATGCGATTCAACAATTTTACCACTATTACAATTAATTTCCCATTCCATAATTTTTTGATTTTCGCACTGTGTGGGATATAACTTTACACACTGGATCAATTTCGGAACCTCTGTACTATATTTATATGATGTTTTGTGATTTACTTTTATTATCACTCTTCAGTTCCAAAAAAATATTTCTTTTCTAAATTTGAATATATTACGTTTATATCTTTAATAAACGATCTTAAAAATTCATGTAATCCAATATTAGAAATTTCGTTTGCATTCAATTTTTTTAAATCCCTATACATTAACTTTACTTGTGATTTAGCTTTAGTTTTCTGTTTATAAAATTTACATAATCGTTCTAAATGATGATTAATCTTTTCCACAGAAAAAATTAATGAACGAGGACATGTCATATTCAATATTAAAAAGTCAATAATTTTTATATAATTAATTTGTTCTTCACCATATGCCCATTTGAACGCTCTAAAAGATGAAATGGACCTCAACATCATACTCCATTGAAAATTATCAACCTCGCTTCCTACATAATTCACACTTGGCAATAATATAAAGTATTTAACATTAATTATCCTTGCAGTGAAATCTGCTCTTTCAAAATAGGTTCCTAAAATTAAAAAATCATAACCATCATTAATCAATTGCGTATTTAGTATTGTTCCACGAATAAGATTTACTTGCCTTTTTACCCATTCAATAATTTCTGGTAATTCTTTAAGAATATTTTTTGTTGATCGAGTATTCGATTCAAGATCATGAAATGTTGAATTAATTGCATTCCATACCTCAAGAGTTACTGCTGTTCTAACCATTCTGATATTTTCCCTTGCATTTTTAATACAATTTTTGATAGATGAAGGGTTGTTTGTATCAAACAATAAAAACGAAATAATTTTTTCTTTTGTAATTTTGTGGTTTTGTTGAAGATATGTTTCTTTAATTCCAGAGGTTTCTAAAATTGATTCCCACTCATTAATATACCCTGATTTAGTATTTGGAATAAGTGATATTCTGTATCCTACTTCTAAAAGTCTAGCCAATGAATCTGCTCTTTCAATATATCTTGCAGACCAAAATAAATTTTCAGCTGTTCTACTTAACATATCTTAATCATTTATTACCCAAGTATCCTTTACTCCACCACCTTGTGAAGAATTTACAACTAATGATCCTTTTTTTAAAGCTACTCTTGTTAACCCACCACTTACTAACTTTGTTTTCTTAGCGCCAACTAAGCAAAATGGTCTTAGGTCAACATGGCGAGGGGATAATTCCTTTTTTGAAAAAATTGGTACTGATGATAAATCAAGAATTGGCTGAGCAATATAATTACTTGGGTTAGCTTCAATTTTTTTCTTAAAAACTTCAATCTCCTTTTTTGATGATTTACTACCTATTAGTAATCCATAGCCTCCTGATCCATGAACCTCTTTTACAACTAATTTATGTAAATTATTTAATACATATTTCTTTTCATCAGCTTTAAAACATCTCCATGTTTTAACATTATCTAAAATAGCTTCTTCACCTAAGTAAAACTTAATTATTTCGTGCATATATGCATAAATAGCCTTATCATCAGCCACACCGGCTCCAGGAGCAGAACAAATGTTTAGATTACCGGATTTATATGAATCAAATAATCCAGGCACACCTATTAAAGAAGTACTATCAAATGATATAGGATCAATAAAATTATCATCAATTCTTCTGTAAATAATATCTACTTTTTCTGGACCTTTTGTTGTTTTCATATATGTAATATTTTCATCAACATATAAATCTGGACCTTGAACAAGCTCAACACCCATAAGATCAGCTAAAAAACTATGTTCATAATAAGCACTATTAAAAGAACCTGGAGTTAGAATTACAATCTTAGGTTCATTTTCGCACTTAAGAGGTGTTAATGTTTTTAAAATTTCAAGTAAATAAGTTGGATAGTTTTCAACTGTTTCAATTTTGAGTTTTTCGAATAATTCTGGAAACATTCTCATCATAATTTCTCTGTTCTCAATCATATAGGATACCCCAGATGGTGTCCTACAATTATCTTCTAAGATTTTAAAACTTTTATCGTTTATCCTAATAATGTCTGATCCAATAATTGGACTATAAATATTTTTGGGCACTTTAAAACCAACCATTTTAATTTCGTAAGCTGGATTTTTAAATATTAAGTCCTCAGGAATAATTCCTGCCTTAACAATTTCTGCAGTGTTATATATATCGTTCAAAAAAGCATTAATTGCTAGTGCTCTTTGAATTACACCCTTTTCAATAGTTTTCCATTCCGATGATGATAAAATTCTTGGGAACATATCGAAAGGTATTAGTCTCTCGGTAGAGTCAAAATTATTATATACTGAAAAAGTAATGCCTATTCTCTTAAATAAGCTCTCTGCCTCATTTTTTTTTTTTACAATGACATTCTCAGGAAGTGATTTGGCCCAATCAATAATTTGATTGTAAGGTTTTCTAACCTTAGAATTTTTATAAACTTCATTAAACAATTTTTTATACTCATATCAGAAGAGGGAGAGAGACTTAGAATGCGTTCCTTCGGTGTCTAACCTACTTCCGACCATAAGGTTGAACGTTTTGTAAAGCTTATTATTAAAATAATTAAAAATCAAGGTGTTAATTATTCTGTAGATAATTAATTAAAATTTTTTATTTGTTAACCAAATACTCTGATAAGGTAATAAAGTAAAATCTCCAGATATATCTTTGACAGTTTTTTTACTTAAAATATCATACCAACTATTTGTTGCAATTAAGTTAATTTCAAGCAATGAAATTTTTTTCTTTTTTTTTGATAGATTACTAATACAGAAAATACTTTGGCTTCTATCCAAACTTTGTCTCCATATACCGAACAAATATATTGGGAGTTGTAATGTGAACTGTGTAGCGTTAGGGTGAAAAGCAGGCTGTTTTTGTCTTAATAATATTAATTTTGTAATTGAAGAGTAGACTTTACTATTAAGAGAATTTTTTTTTTCTAGAAGCCTTTTAATTTCCTCGAAATTCCAATTTCGTCTATTAATTGATCTATTCGATTTAGTAAGTTTGAATTTTACAATATCATTTTTAGAACCTAATAAATTTTGAATATAAATTGCTGGAATTCCTTCCATTGAAAGTAATATTTCATGAGCTAATAAAAAACGTTTTATATTGAAGTTATCTTTTCCTGAATATGTATTTTTTAAAGCATCTAATAATGTAGTATTGACCTCATATACGGTCTTTTTCTTTTGTGATATTCTGTATGTCAGATGTGCCCCAGAATTTTGTAAAGTACTTATAAATTTTTCTAATTCATTATTAGGTAAAATACCCTCTAATGGACGTAAGCCTATTCCATCATGTGTTGATAAAAAATTAAGATATGAATTACCAAATTGTGCTGGTGGCATACTTCTAGACCATTGCTTTAAATAAGTACTATTGCCAGATATAACTGCATGAACTAATAAGGGTGCTAAAGAAAAATTATATATACAATGCGCTTCGTTATTATTCCCAAAATAACTCAAATTTTCATGGCTTGGTATATTTGTTTCAGTTATGATTAGACAATTACCTGAATAAAACTCAACTAAAAGTCTTATAAGTCTTATTATTAGATGGGTTTCTGGTAGATTAATACATTTTGTATCTTCTTCCTTCCAAAGAAAGGCCACAGCATCTAATCTTAAAGCTTTTGTACCTTTATCAAGATATAATTTAATAACTTCCAAAAAATAAATTAAGACTTTTGGATTCTTAAAATTAAAGTCTACTTGGTCATGACTAAATGTACACCATACAAATTCATTTTTACCGTCTACCTTTACCTTCTTTGATAACTCAGATGAGCGAGGTCTTACTACTTTTGAAAATCTACTGAAGTTTTTCTTACTTGAAATAAAAAAATCTGACCCAGGTTCAGTTTTATTTAAAAAATTTTTAAAAAGTTGATTTTCAGTTGAGCAATGATTGATCACCAAATCACTCATAATTTTAAATTTTGATGATAACTTTGAAAAATCATTCCAATTTCCATGTTCTTTTTTAATTTTTTTATAATCTTTAACAGCAAATCCATCGTCAGAAGTATATGGATAAAACGGCAGAATATGAATAAATGAAAAATTTTTACAAAATTTATTTAGAAAACTATTTAATATCTTAAAATTATTTTGTTTTTGATCAATGACTGAATCTGCATAAGTAATTAAAAAACAGTCTTTTTCATCCCATAGTTCTTTACTTACCTTTTTATTAGAATACCTTGAGAAAATTTTTTTTATTTCACCAGATAAAGTCTTTATCTCTTTTTGACTATAATTTTTGTATATTGAGCTAAGATAATTTTGTAAGGTTTTTAAATTTAATTGATTCATTGAAAAAATTAAGCCTCATTATCTTTTTTAACGGTTTGTTTTAAATCTTCTAAAAAATTTGGCAAGGCTGTATCTACCCTACTCCATGTTGGTATATTCGGTGACTCCATAGGTGAATCTAAAAATGTTTGGCCCGCTATCATAATATTTTTAGCAAACAATTCAACTGCTGTTTCCTCTTCATGTACATCAATTTCAAAGTTATTCATTAATGCGTCTTTTTTATAAATTTGAACAAAATCAAGTGCTTCCCTGTAATATGTTGCTTTAAGTGATCTAAAAATTGACATTGAAAAAGTCTCACCTTGAGAGGCTAACTTTCTTATAATTGCCTTAATGATGTCAATTGACATTTTTGAAAGACCCTTTGAAGTATTTGTCAATGAGATATCCTGGTGTTTATGATCATAGTTATCAGCTATATCAACTTGGCATAATCTGTTACCAGCATAGTTTCTATACATTTCTGAAAGAACTCCAATTTCTAAACCCCAATCATACGGTATTCTTATATCTTTCAACACTCTCCTTCTAAAAGAAAACTCACCGGCTAATGGATACCTAAAAGAATCGATAAAAGAAATATATTCTTTAAAACCAATAGTTTTTTCTAATGCTCTTAAAATTGGGGTAACTAGAAGTCTTGCAACTCTTCCTCTAACTTTTGTTTTTGAAACTCTAGGATAATAACCTTTGCAAAAATCAAAATTAAATTTTGGATTTGCTACTGGATAAACTAGTCTAGCAAGAAGATTTTTATTGTAAGTAATTATATCACAGTCATGTAATGCTATTGCTTCTGAATCACCAAGAGAAAGAATATAACCCATGCAATACCAAACATTTCTACCCTTACCCATTTCTTGCGGGGCTAAGTTTTGCGACTCCAATTGCGAATTTAGTTTTTTTAGTCCTGGTCCGTCATTCCATAGTATTTCATGTTTTTGTGGAAGTTTAGAGAAAAATTCCTTTGCATTTATAAATTCTTTTTTATTTGCTTGATCTAAACCAATAACAATATTCTTTAAAAATTTTACTTTAGATATTTCATCTATAATTTTTGGAAGAGCATTACCTTTAAGTTCAGTATACAAGGAGGGCAAAATTAAAGTAATAGGTCTATATTTACAAAAATCTACTAATTCCTTTTCTAAATCTTCAGAAGATCTATTAGAAAAATTATGTAATGTAGCAACAATACCATTTTGATAGAAATCAGAAATATTTTTCTCCTTTCAAAATATTTTCTATTGACTCTTTCCAACCTTCAGGAGCTGGTAATTTACTTCTAAAAATATTTTTATTTTTTAACGTTAAGTTTGTATTCTTTTTAGATTTTATGATACATGCGTAATCTGTAAGTTCAAGCATAGGGATATCATTTTCGCTATCACCAAGTGAAATCGATAAATAACGAGAGTCTATTATGTTTTTAATTTTAAAAAACTTTTTTAGTGCTACACCTTTGTTGTAATTATCTAAGATGTGTAAAAACCTCCCACCATCTAAAACTTCAAGTTTTTTATTTTGCTTTTTGACTTCATTAATAAACTCACTTCTTTTTTTTTCAGTATCTTCCCAATAGATTGGGTTAGAAAACTTTCTTAATTTACTCAAACTTATATCACTATCTTTAAGATTGGTAATTTTACCAATTTTTTTATTTGATAAATTATCGTAAAAACTAAATTTATATTTATTTTTTAAAAAGTTAAATTTTTCCTTAATTTTATTTGAATCAAATCTAGTTAATGGAAAACCAATATGATTTTTATATTTAATAAATTTATACATCATTTCTTTTCCTTCAAAATATTTTAATGGAAAAAAAATACATGCTCCGTTTTCTGCAATAAATGGGAAATTAATATTTAAGTATTTATTGATTTGAGTTATTTCTTCATAGGTTTTACTTGAAACAAATATAATCTCAAAACTTGTGTCTAACTTGTTAATAAATTTCTTTAAAGTTCCAAATGAGTATGTTTTACGGTTTAAAAAAGTTCCATCCAAGTCTGAAAAAATTAAAAACTTCATTGTATTTAATCTTATATTTGATTTTTATTATTTCAATCTTTTTGAATTATAATCTAAATTAAAAGTTAAATTAAAAATTATTGAATTTGTAAATGCATTTTAACTTTGCAATAATTTATGTTGAAAAAATTATTAATTAGATAAAAGATATAATTGTGAAAGATAACATAAAAAAATTTAACTTATCTGATGGCACCTATATCAGATATAAAGTCTTTGGAAAAGGAAAGCCGTTAATTCTGTTTCATACTTTTAGAAATAGGTTAGAATATTCAGAAAATGTTGCTGAATTTTTAAAAAATAAATTTACTATATATCTTATTGATCTTCCAGGTTTCGGCGATTCTCCTATTAATAGAAATACAAATTATAATCAGGATTTTTTTACTAACTCAATAGTACAATTTATTAAAAGTTTTAAAATTAAGGAAATAACTCTTGCTGGTGAATCGATTGGTGGTGTGCTTCCTGCTACAGTAACGGTTAAAATACCAAAACTTATCAAAAAAATTTTTTTATTTAATCCTTATGATTATGATACTTATTTTGGTGAGGGCATCGGCAGAGGAAACTTTTTTGCGAAATTTATTATGTTTCATATTGGTCTACCAATAATTGGAAATTTATTTTCACGTTTAGAAAACAAAATAATACTCAAAAATGTTATGAAAGGTGGATTTGTCAATAGTAAGAATTTTTCTATTGAATATTTAAACTTACTTTCCTCATCAACAAAAAAAAAAAAACTATGTTTACCATTTTAGAAATGTTTTATCAAATTTCAAAAGTTGGGCTGAAGCCAAAAGCATTTATCACAAAATACGTATACCTGTTAAATTAATTTACGGTAGTGATGACTGGGCCAATGAAACTGATAGAGTAAATTCCCAAAAATTTTTAGGATTAAAAAAATTTGAAATAATTGATAATTGTGGTCATTTCTCATTTCTAGAAAACCCAAAAAAGGTTTCTGAAATTATATTAAAATAAATTCTTGTATTTTTTTTTTTAAAATAACATATGATTTTTATGCGTATCGTATTTTTTACCTCTATACTTGTGTTTGCTTTTGATCTTAATTCAAAATGTAAATTTAAAAATGTAACAACAAGTAATGAAGTTAAATACACAATACAAAAATCAATTAATGTAAATGACCAAGAAGGACATGTAATAAGGATCTTCAAAACTGAAACCTCTCACCTAAATCCTAAAAAAAATTGTGAAGGATTAAAACTAATAAAAACTGATTTCTTCGGCATTAGCGATTATATAAAAAAAAATGGTAAAGTTACAGGTTATTCAATAGGCACTTATGATAATGGAAGTAAAATTTTCTCTAAAGTTAACGGTATTGCACATACACCAGAAGATCTTACAAAAAATGGTATAGTTAATACAACTATCTCAATAACAGGAGGCTCAGGTGTTTACAAAGGTGTAAATGGCTATGGTAGAGGAACAGTTGAATTTAACCCTGAAACCGGATACTCATCTGGTTCGACTGAAATTTTTTACTCTATAGCGAAATAAATAATATGAATTTATAAATTTTTTTAACAATTAATTCTATATTATCGAATGAAAATTTATTCTTTACCTCTTCATACTCGCATGTTTCAAAACAATACCTTTTGAAATTTCGTTTGCTTCGGGCTTTTTTCTTACTGACCAAATCATTTCTCTAGCTAACTTTGATCTAGATTTATTATCAATTATCGGTTCATAGTAGTTTTTATTTAATTTAAAATTATATTCCTTTTCTTCTATAAAATTTATCTCCCAAGGCTCATGAATAAGATTTACTGGTAAATTTTTTAACTCAGGAACCCATCTTTTTATAAAAATACCATTTGGATCCTGATCGTATGATTGTTTTACTACATTATACATACGAATAGTATTTATTCCAGTTGTACCAGACTGCATTTGTATTTGCGGATAATGAATTCCCGGTTCATAGTCTATGAATTTTTTTGCTAAAAACTTCGAAGTTATTTTCCAATCTAACCACAATTGATAAGATGCAAATGATATAACCATCGCACGCATTCTAAAATTTAACCAACCTTTTATATTTAAAAATCTCATACAAGCGTCTAGAAAAGGGAACCCTGTGGTTCCATTTTTCCATCTTGCATAATAGTCATAGTTGAAACTATTTTCTCTTAATCCGTTATAAAGTGGATGTAGATTTTCATATTCAATCCTTGGTTCGTCATATAATTTTTGAATAAAATGACAATGCCATGCTAATCTTTTCTTAAAAGAATTTATAGAACTGTTTTCAAGTATATTTCTATTCTCATATTTACTAATATTTCTCAGTATTGACTTAATAGTAATTGTCCCAAAGGTAATATGTGGACTAAGTCTCGAACAAGAATTTTCAGCAGTCAAAGGACTGGACATTTTTTTAGAATAGTTTTCATGTCTTGTATTTAAAAATGATTCTAGATTTAAAAAGGCTCTACTTTCCCCTCCTCTTTGACAACTTGAAATAGAAGAGGTTGATTTTATTATCTGTGTATCATCACTCAAGAAATTTTTACTTTCAATTTTCGGGCTTATTGGATTAGTAACAAACTTATGCCAATCCAAAGACCATTTTCCTCTTACTCTTTTATCTAGCTGAATACCAAACTGATTTTTTTGATGCCAAGTCACACCTCTTTCCATTAAAAATGAATTAATGTCTCTATCTAAATTATTAAAATATTTTCCTTTAAATATCTTGTTTGAATAAACATTGTCAATTTTATGTTTTTTTATTAGATGATCTAATATTTCAATAGTTTTTCCTTTGTAACAATTTATTGAAGTATTATAATTTTTTTTTAAATTATTATTTAAATCAATCAAAGAATCATTTATGAAACTTAAATGAAAATTACTTGTGGTCTCAAGTTTTAAAAAACCATTATCAAAGATGAAAATTGGCAGACAATTTTGGTTTTCTAATGCTGCAAAAAAAGCTTCATTATCTTTTATTCTTAAATCATATCTAAACCACATCAATGAATTTGTCATGTTATTGATTTTTTTATTTTAAAAAAAAATTCAATAAAAATATTGTGCAATCTTTTTACAGAATAAAAACATAAAAATAGATCTGTATGTATTTATTTTGCTCGACTGATTAGCACCTACTAAAATTTAAGTCCTCACTTAGATTCGAAAATATTTAGGTTTTACCAAGGTAAAACATCATCCTCATGAAAGAGACCGCCACTAGGTCCATCTTGATCTAATGTAGCTAGACGTAGCGATGTTTTATAACTATCTTCAACGTCCATTGGAGCTTTAGGACCTCCTAATTCTGTTTTAACCCAACCTGGATGACCTGAATTGACTTTGATGTTTGTATCTTTTAATTCAAGTGCTAAATGAATTGTAAAGGCATTTAGCGCAGTTTTGGATGCATTATATGCTAATTCCTTTGCTGGAGAAATAGGTGAATCTTTAGCAGAATGTAAAGTTAATGAACTTAAAATTGTTGAGACATTAACAATTCTCCCAGCATCAGATTTTTTTATTAATGGGAGTAATTTTTGAGTAAGAGAAATTACAGAGAAAAAATTTGTTTGGAAGGTCTCTTTTAAATCTTTATCACTAACTGTAGAACTGTTAACAACAAAAATATCACCTGTCAGAAGCACGCCAGCATTGTTAATTAATATGTCTAATTTTTTATATTTGTCTGAAATGTAGTCAAAAACTTTTTGGGGGGCATTTTCATCAAAAGCATCATATTGGGTTAAGTCAGTTTCAATCCCAATTGATCTTAATTTTTTGACTGCTTCTTCTCCTTTCTCCAAATCTCTTGACCCTAGAACAACTTTTACACCTGTCTGAGCTAATTTTTTTGCAGTTTCAAATCCAATACCTCTATTTGCCCCACTTATAAATGCAACCTTTTCCATTATAATAACTCCTTTTAAATTTTAAGTTTATATTTTAAACATTAAAATAAATATAAATATTTGTCAGCTTGATTTATAATCTAACGCAGTATTCTAAAAAAAATTTTAACATTCATTTTAAAATATAAGATTGAAACATGGTCTGATGCAAACTAGAAATGGGGTGGCTGAGGGGATTTGAACCCCCGGCCTCCGGTACCACAAACCAGCGCTCTAACCAACTGAGCTACAGCCACCATACTATTGACTAAAATAAACTAAAAAAAAAAATCTTCTATAATTTTTTTCAAATTTGCATATTTAATTAATTACATTATATTCTTCTCATGGATGGACTTAATAAATCAATGTTCCAAATCGGAAGTGATACAGCTTTTGCAGTTTTATCAAGATCTAACGAGTTGAGCCAGCTAGGTAATGAAGTTATTAATCTCGGTATAGGCCAACCTGATTTCAATACTCCACAAAATATTGTTGAAGCTGGTATCAAAGCACTTAAAGATGGGCACCATGGCTATAGTGCTTCAAATGGAATTTTGGAACTCAGAGAAAGTGTGTGTGAATACTATTCTAATCAAGGAATTAATGTTGATCCGGGACAAGTACTTATAACACCTGGAGCAAAGGCTATAATCTTTTATACTTTACTTATGTTTGGTCAACCAGATGCTGAAATTATTGTACCAAATCCTGGTTTCATTGCCTATAAGTCAATGGTAGACTATACAGGTGCAAAGATAATTAGCCTTCCACATCAAATGCAAAATAACTTTTCATTTGATGCAGAAGAATTACTTTCTCTCATAACACCTAAAACTAGATTAATAATATTTAATTCTCCAGGTAATCCTACTGGAGGAGTAGTTCGAGAAAATGAATTTAAAAAACTAGTAAAAGGTTTAGAAAATTATCCAAACTTGTACATTCTTTCAGATGAAATTTATGAAAGAATAATTTTTAATAATCAAAAACACATAAGTTTGCTTTCATATCCGGAAATTAAAGATCAAGTAATTTTGCTTAATGGCTGGTCCAAGACGTATTCAATGACTGGTTGGAGACTTGGTTATGGAATATATCCAAAGAAAATATTCTCTTTTGCTGAGAAACTTGCGATAAATTGTCATTCTTGTGTTAGTAATGTTTCTCAATATGCAGGCATTGAAGCGCTGAGGGGATCGCAGTTATTTGTTACTAATATGGTAAAGGAATTTGAGGATAGAAAAAACTTTCTGGTAGAAGAACTTAATAAGATTAAAAATATTGAGTGTATTGATCCAGGAGGAGCATTTTATGTTTTTCCTAAAATAACAAAAAAAGGATTGTCTTCTAAACAAATTTCGAATGACTTACTTGAAAAGAAATTTTTAGCTACGGTTCCTGGTTCATCTTTTGGAACTTTAGGTGAAGGGTTTATTAGATTATCATACGCAAATAAAATGCATAATTTAGAAAAATCAATTCTTTTAATAAAAGATTATTTGAATGAAAATTAATTTTGATCAAAATTTAATCAAATGTTGTTTAATTATTATGCATTATTTTAAAAATATTAAAAATTAATTTTTTTTTTTTTTGGTTTTACCGTATTATGAATGATTATAATAATAATGGCACATTTCCTGCATCAAGTTATGATGAGGTAGTAATGAAAAAAGTCGAGGCAATAATTAAGCCCTTTAAATTAGATGAAGTTAAAGATTCATTAAATGAGTTAGGTGTTCAAGGATTAACTGTTTCTGAAGTAAAAGGTTATGGAAGACAGAGAGGCCATACTGAACTTTACAGAGGCGCTGAGTATGCAATTGATTTTCTACCTAAGATTATGATCGATATTGTAATTGAGGATTCCATGCTAGATGCTGTTGTTGATATTATTCAATCAAAAGCAAAAACTGGTAGAATAGGAGATGGCAAAATTTTTGTTTATGATGTTGCTGATGTAATCAGAATAAGAACTGGCGAAAAAGGCAATAAGGCAATTTAACATAAAGAAAGGGAGATTAAAATGTCTGTAAAAAATGTAATGAAACTTATTAAAGAAAAAGAGGTAAAGTTTGTAGATTTAAGATTTACTGACACCAAAGGTAAATGGCAACATACTGCCCAGACCGTTTCAACAATAGATGAAAGTACGTTTAAAGACGGAATAATGTTTGATGGATCATCAATTGCTGGATGGAAAGATATTAATGAAGCAGATATGATTTTAAAACCAGATCCATCTACTGCTGTTATGGATCCATTTACAGCACAACCTCAACTTATATTATTTTGTGATGTTATCGAGCCGGCTGATGGTAAACCGTATGAGCTTGATCCTCGAAGCACAGGAAAAAAAGCTGAAGAATATCTAAAAAAGTCAGGAATAGGTGATAAGTGTTTTTTCGGGCCTGAAGCAGAGTTTTTTATTTTTGATGATGTAAAATGGGCAACCGATCAAGAATATACTTTTTTTAGTATTGATTCAGAAGAGGGAGCATATAATACAGGTTCTGAAATGGACGGTGGAAATATGGGACATAGACCAAAAGACAAAGGTGGTTATTTTCCAGTCCCACCAGTAGACTCAGCAACAGATATAAGGGCAGAAATGGTATCAACTATGATGGAGATGGGTCTTGATATGGAAAAACACCATCATGAAGTTGCTCCTTCTCAACATGAACTTGGAATGAAGTTTGGCTCACTGATTGAAAGTGCTGATAATCTTCAAAAATATAAATACTGTGCACATATGGTTGCACAAGCCTACGGAAAAACAGCTACATTTATGCCTAAACCAGTATATAATGATAATGGATCAGGTATGCACGTACACCAGTCAGTCTGGAAAAATAATAAATCAGTATTTTCTGGAAATGGATACAATGGACTCTCCGATGAGTGTTTGTTTTACATAGGTGGTATTATTAAACATGCAAAAGCCATCAATGCTTTTTCTAATGCTACTACAAATAGTTATAAAAGACTTATACCAGGATTTGAAGCACCAGTTCTTTTAGCTTATTCTTTTAGGAATAGATCAGCGGCATGCAGAGTACCTTATGTTAGTAGTCCCAAAGCAGCAAGATTTGAAGTAAGGTTTGGGGATGCTTCAGGTAATCCATATTTCACTTTTGCTTCAATGTTAATGGCAGGGATTGATGGAATAAAAAATAAAATTCACCCTGGAGAAGCTATGGATAAAGATTTGTATGCTTTATCTGAAAAAGAACTTAAAGGAGTACCTACAGTGTGTGGTTCTCTGAGAGAGGCACTCGATTCATTGGATAAAGATAGAGACTTCTTGAAGGCTGGTAATGTTTTTACTGACAATTTGATTGACGCATATATTGGTCTTAAGATGGAAGAAGTATTACAATTAGAGCATACGCCTCATCCTGTAGAGTTTAAAATGTATTATTCAGTATAATTTATTTTATAAGCTCAGTAACCTTTTTGAAATGATCATTTTTTGAGTTTTCTAAAAGCTCAAAAACGATCATTTCGGTTGTTACAATATTTACACCATTTTTAGCCAGTCTGCTGATAGCTCTGTCATGATCTACAGTGTTCCTCGATCCAACAGCGTCTGACACGACAAATGGATTATATTTCTCTATCAAAAGATCTGCTGCAGTTTGTAAAATACATATATGTGTTTCTATACCACAAATTATAACTTGAGTTTTTTTTTTTTTATTAATTTCATTTAATACAACTTTTTCTTTAATGCAGGAAAATGACGTCTTTTGAATATAATCTTCTCTTGAAATTTCACTTTGTAGTATTGAGTGCGAGCTACCTAGACCCTTTGGATATTGTTCTGTCACAACAATAGGAAGATTAAGTGTTTTAAAAGATTTTATTAGTATATCAGTATTCCTTAATAAATTAAACTTGCATTCTATTTTAGATAATAGTTTATCTTGTAAGTCTACAACAAGTAATAAACAATCATTTTTACTAACAAGCATTAGTATAAAACAGTTTCAATTTCTTTTTTCAAGCTTTCTGACGTTGGACTGGTCATTGAAGAATACCAGTTAACTATTTCACCCTTTTTGTTTATTAAATATTTGTGAAAATTCCACCTCGGCGTACCTATCATAGAAACATTATCAGATATCCATTTGTATAATGGATGAGCATTATCACCCCTAACATGCATAATTTTTGTAAGGGGAAAATTTACACCATATCTAATTTCGCAAAACTCTTTTACATCGGTATCTTTTGAAAATTCTTGATTAAAATCGTTAGATGGGACACCAAGAACTATCAATCCGTCATCTTTATATCTATCATAGAGCTTTTGTAGACCAGCGTATTGAGGTGTAAAACCACATTTCGAAGCAGTATTTACAAGTAATACGACTTTATCTCTATAAGCAGATAGCTTAACTTCTTTACCTTCGATAGATTCAACACTAAAATCATGAAAAGAAGTTTCTGAAGAAAATGAACTAGTAGAAAAAAACATAAATAATAAAAAAACAACTATATTTTTCATCAAATTAATATAATAATTATTTATTAAAAAAAAAGATTTATTTACATGTTTTTCAAAATTATTTCTAAGGTAAAATTATTATTTTTATTTATTTTTTTAGTATCTTGTACTGGTGAAACTCTAATTCCAATAAAAGGTCCTGAAACAGAAGGAGTTCCAGAGCTAAATTTTGCGCAATTCGACGATATTCCTATTCCAATCGGCTCTACCTTAGATCAGAAAAATTCAATTATAATCTCAAAAAAAGAAGCATGGTTAGGTAGACTGACTTTCGAGTCAAATAAATCTCAATTAGAGGTATTTGATTTTTTTAGAAATGAGCTTCCTAAATTTGATTGGAAAAAACTATCTGAAGTTAGAGCAGATTCAAGTTTACTTAACTATACAAATAATCAAAGAATTGCATCTATCTTAATTGATTCAAAAACACTGCTAGGGTCAGTTGTAAGAATAACTGTTACTGAAATGGATACTTCTCCTTGAAATAATCATCAGTCACTGGATAATTTTCCAGAGTTTCACGATTTCACTATTTGTAGCACCTTAAATTTATTTTATCATTGATTTTGGAAAATCTACTGCCTTGCTATTAAATCTATAAGATTTACCATGTTATGGTGCGGTCGAGAAGACTTGAACTTCCACGAGATATTATCTCACAACGACCTCAACGTTGCGCGTCTACCAATTCCGCCACGACCGCAATTATTCAAATTCAATTATATTCTGATCAACAATTAGACTATCACCAACTTTAGAAAAAATTTCTTTAACTATTGCATCTTTTTCAGCTTTTAAAATATTTTCCATTTTCATTGCCTCCACCACAGCCAAAGCCTCTCCAGCTTGAACTTTTTGTCCCTCTTTTACCATGACCGAAACAAGCAATCCTGGCATCGGTGACATTAAAAACTTTGAGGTATCTTTTTCTTTCCTCTTTAACATCAAAGCATTTAACTCTGAATGTCTATTTGATAATACAATTAAATTATACTTGTTACCATGGTGAGATACAGAATAGTAAGGACCATTTCTTGAGATTTCAAAATATAGTAATTTATTTTCAATTAAAGCTGCTACTAGAGGAAAACCTATTTGCCAATCACTTTTTATCTTAAAATATTTTTTATTCAAAATAATATCATAATTTTTATTGTATGAATTATAAGTTATTTTAGTAATATGTTTTTCATCTTCTGTTATAACATTCCAATCGTTTGGAATTAATCTTTGGAACCCTTTAACCTGATTAGATATAGATGCTGCACGCAGCAAATATTTATAGTGAATAAACGTAGCTATAAGTATTACTTCATCAATTAATTTGTTATCCTTATTTTCTGAGTCATAGCCTTCTGGATAAAATTCAGAAATAAAATTTGTAGAAAAGTCTGCTTTTTTAAATGAATGATTTTGAACAATATTTGATAAGAAATCTTTATTTGTATTTACGCCATTAATCAAATATCTATCTAACGCCATTGTCATCAGGTTTATTGACTTTTCTCGGTTTTCACTATGTATACATAATTTTGAGATCATTGGATCATAATACATACTGATCTCTGATCCCTCTACAACACCTGAATCAAGTCTTATATTTTTTCCAACAGGTTCAATATATCTAGTTAACCTTCCGATGGACGGCAAAAAATTTCTTTTTGAATCCTCAGCATATATTCTTGCTTCAATAGCCGCACCATTAAATTGAACATCCTTTTGATTAATCGGTAATTTTTCATCTGCTGATATTCTTATCATTAATTCAACAATATCTAGACCGGTTATTAATTCTGTCACGGGATGTTCTACCTGTAGTCTTGTATTCATCTCTAAAAAATAGAAATTCTTAGAGTCATCAACAACAAATTCAACAGTACCTGCGGAAAAATAGCCCACCAACTTTGATAAATTAATTGCTTGTTCAGCCATTGACTCTCTTAAATTAACATCCACAAACGGACTTGGTGCTTCTTCGATAACTTTCTGGTGTCTTCTCTGAATTGAACATTCTCTCTCTCCTAAATGAATGTAATTACCAAATTTATCTCCTAGTACTTGTATCTCTATATGTCTGGGATTTTGAATATATTTTTCAATAAATACTCGTTCATCACCAAAACTAGATTTAGCTTCATTTATAGCTGAGTTATAACTTTGTTCTAAATCTTTTTCTTTGAAAACAACACGCATTCCCTTACCACCTCCTCCAGCAGATGCTTTAATAATTACAGGATAACCAATAACTTTTGCTTCTTTTTTTGCATCATTAATATTTTTAATACTATCGAGGTTTCCAGGGATAATTGAAACATTTGCTTCCTTAGCAATTTTTTTTGACCTTATTTTATCACCCATAATTGAAATAGCATCTAGTGGTGGACCTATAAATACTTTTCCAATATTTTCAATTTTTTCAGCAAAATCTCTATTTTCAGATAAAAAACCATAACCAGGGTGCACTGCATCTGAATTTGTTTTTTTGACAGCATCAATTATTTTATTTATATCTAAATAACTCTCCTGGGATGTAAGACCACCAATATTTATACTTTCATCTGCATGCATTACATGAGTTGAATTATTGTCTGCTTCTGAATGTATAGCAACTGTTTTAATTCCCATCTTTCTAGCCGTTTTAATAACACGACATGCAATTTCTCCTCTATTAGCTATTAGAATTTTAGAAAACATTTATTTCTCAAAATCAAAGGGGTATGTTGTCATGTTTTTTCCAGGGATTTGAAAGTTTTTTATTCCTCAACATTTCAAGTGATCTACAAATTCTTTTCCTAGTTGTACTTGGAATTATTACATCATCAATAAATCCTCTACTACCAGCAATAAATGGATTCGCGAATCTATCCCTATACTCGTTAGTTTTTTTGTCTATTTTTTCTTTATCACCAATATCATTTCTAAAGATTATCTCAACAGCACCCTTTGGTCCCATTACAGCAATTTCAGCATGTGGCCAAGCAAAACTAACATCACCTCTTAAATGTTTAGAACTCATAACATCATAAGCACCTCCATAAGCTTTTCTTGTTATTATTGTAATTTTAGGAACTGTTGCTTCAGCAAAGGCAAAGAGTAGTTTTGCTCCATGCTTTATTATCCCGTTATATTCTTGTGATGTGCCAGGAAGAAATCCTGGAACATCAACAAATGTTATAATTGGTATATTAAAACAATCACAAAATCTGACAAATCTAGCTGCTTTTCTAGAAGAATTATTATCAAGACAACCTGCTAGGACCATTGGTTGATTTGCGACAATCCCAACAGGTGAACCAGTCATTCTTCCAAAACCTGTAAGAATATTAGGCGCATATTCAGGTTGCAATTCAAAAAAATCCCTATCGTCTACAACCTTAGTAATTAATTCTTTCATATCATATGGTTGATTTGTATTGTTTGGTACTAAAGTATTTAAAGAATTTTCAAGTCTGTCAGCCGGATCTTCGGATACTCTATTAGGTGGCATCTCTTTATTCGATGAAGGTAAAAATCCCATAAATCTTCTTAATTGAAACAATGCTTCTATGTCATTTTCAAATGCTAGATCGGCAACTCCAGACTTTTGAGTATGTGTGGATGCACCTCCTAGTTCTTCGTGACTCACTTCTTCATGTGTTACTGTTTTTACTACATCCGGTCCAGTAACAAACATGTATGACGAATCTCTTACCATGAAAATAAAATCTGTCATTGCAGGGCTATAAACAGCTCCTCCAGCGCAAGGACCCATAATAACTGAAATTTGTGGAATAACTCCAGAAGACAACACATTTCTTTGAAAAACTTCAGCGTAACCAGCAAGAGATGCAACTCCTTCTTGTATTCTTGCACCACCCGAATCGTTTAAACCTATTACAGGAGCACCGACCTGAAGTGCTTTATCCATTATTTTGCAAATTTTCTCGGCATGCGATTCAGAAAGTGATCCACCAAATACTGTAAAATCTTGACTAAAAACAAAGGTTAGTTTCCCATTGATAGTTCCATAACCAGTTACAACACCATCTCCCGGTATTTTTTGCTTATCCATTTCAAATTCAGAACATCTGTGTTCAACAAACATATCCCATTCTTCAAATGTCCCTGGATCCAATAAAACTTCTATTCTTTCTCTTGCAGTTAATTTTCCTTTTTTATGTTGAGAATCTGTTCTCTTCTTCCCACCACCATCTATAGCTAGTTTTCTTTTTTCATCTAATTTTTTTAATATATCATGCATTGTATTCTCTTATTATTGAATAGGTATTATAAAGCAATTAAGGCAATAAATTAAAGAATTTTGAAATATTTTTAATATTTTTTTTTCTTTCATTAATGGAATTATTTAACTCATCACTTATTTTTTTTTTATCTAAATTGTAAATAAATTCTATATTAGAAAGTTCATAAAACATTTGGTAACTGATTAATTTTGAAAAAAAAAAATAGCTTAAAATTGGCGAAGATTCAAGTTTACTTAATTTATACAAAACCGTTAACATATCATTATTTAAGCTTTCCAAAAATTTTTTAAATTTGCTAACTTTTAGATTTTTCTGATGAAATAATCTTTTTGATGATGTTTTAAAGTTAATCTCAAATTTATCTTCGAAACTCGAAATGTACTTTTTTAATTTTGTATCCATAATTTTGTTAATTTTTGGGTTATCAGTTCTATAAAGAATTTCATCAAAGTTTAATTGGTATAGAATTTCATTTATGATTTTTTTTCTATCAGTTTTACTTAAATTCTCTACGAAACATATAATTTGTATGATTTCATCACTAAGTTCACTTTTGTTAATTGAATTTAATCTATTGACTACTGTCTGAATAAAATCTCTAGACGATGAAAGTATTTTTTTATTGTTACCTAATTTTAAAATTTCATTGTATTTTAAAATTATAAAGTTTGTTTTTACTTTTTTAAAACCAAATATTGTTGTCATAAAATACTTTTTTAAAATCCAGATTTTGAAATTCATAGTCTAAATTAAAATTAACTAAATTTCTTTTCATATGATCGGGTATTTCGGCATGGAAAAACTTTTCAATACCATTTATATTTTTAAAATTAACTAAAAAAGCATGCAAATTTAAATCATATTTTCCAATTTTACTTTCTTCATATTTATATTTCCTATCACCAACGATTGGGTGTTTAATCGAATACAAATGTTTTCTTATTTGATGTTTTCTGCCAGTGGTTGGGAAGATTAATAACAAAGAATATAACTTATTTTTTAATAATGTTTTGTAATTTGTGCATGCATCATAAATTTTTTTATTTGTTTCTATATCAACATTAATTTTACCTGTTTTTAACTTAGACTCCCCATAAACAATTGCCAGATAAACTTTTTTAATCATTCTTTTTTTAAATAAGTCTGTATAAAAATTTGCGTAATTTTTTGTTCTAGCAACAATAAGCAGGCCTGAAGTATCTTTATCCAACCTATGAACAAGTCTTGGTCTTTCTTTTTTTTCAAATTTTAAAGCTTGCAAAATATTGTCAATACTTGTTTTTACTTTACTTCCGCCTTGAACAGCCAGACCATTAGGTTTATTTATAATTATAACTTCATTATCTTTATACAAAATAAGGCTTTTTATCTTTTCTTCTAAAAATTTATCGATCTTAACTTTATGCTCAAGTTTATTTTGTTTCAAAAGTGTAGGAATTTTTATTTTATCATTAAGTTTTAATATATGATTAGTCTCGCATCTAGAGCCGTTAACTCTTATATTACCTTTCCTCACAAGCTTACATAAAAGTGTATACGGGTAGTCAGGGTAGAATTTTTTTAACCAGCCAATTAATTTTGAATCATTAAACTCATCAGTAATAATTCTTATGAATTTATTACTAGGATTCATTTTAGCCTATTTGGTTTGATCCTTATTTTCTTTTTTTTTTTCTTCTTTGATATTTGTTAAGTCAGATGATGAATCATCAATTGTTGGAACAGGTTTTCCTGATTTAGTATTTTCTAATTCTTTAATTCTCTCCCTATCTTTAAGACCTTTTGCTTCTTTATCCCTATTAAGAAACTCTATAATCGCCATTGGTGATGAATCACCATATCTGAAACCCGATTTAATTATTCTAGTATATCCTCCAGGTCTTTTTTGATATCTTTTTGATAATACGCTAAAAACTTTTTTAACACTTTCTTTATCTCTAAGAATGGAGAAAACTCTTCTTTTTGAATGCAAATTATTATTTTTACCAATGGATATGATTTTCTCAATAAAAGGTCTTAAGTCTTTTGCCTTAAAGAGAGTTGTCTTTATTTGCTCATTTCTAATTAACGAATTAGATAGATTCACAAACATTGACTTTCTGTGACTAGACTTTCTGTTAAACTTTCTTCCTGAAATTGCATGTCTCATGGGTAACTCTAATAAGGTTCTTCAAGTTTTCTTCTAATATCTTCAATATTTTCTGGAGGCCATCCCTCAATTTTCATACCAAGTTCTAGAGACATTGAAGTTAAAACTTCTTTAATTTCATTTAGAGATTTTCTCCCAAAATTTGGTGTTCTCAACATTTCAGACTCAGATTTTTGTACTAGGTCACCAATATAAACAATTTCATCATTTTTTAGACAGTTTGCAGATCTTACAGATAATTCTAATTCTTCAACTTTTCTTAATAAATTAATATTTAAACTTGATTCCTCAGGAACAACAACGTCCTTTTCCTCTTCAGGTTCATCAAAGTTAATAAACATTTTTAATTGTTCATCTATAATCCTTGCAGCATAAGCAACAGAATCTTCAGGTACAACAGAACCGTTTGTTTCAATGTCCATTATTAATTTATCATAATTTGTAACCTGTCCAACTCTAGAATTTTCGACTTTATAAGAAACCCTTTTTACAGGTGAAAAAAAAGAATCTATTGCTATTGTTCCCAAAGGCATTTCGTCAGCTGCATTTGAAACAGCAGGAACGAAACCTTTTCCCTCAGAAACATGCATAGTTATATTTACAGTGGCTTTTGAATCAGTTGTGCATATATGCAAATCTTTATTTAATATCTCAACATGCGCTCCACAGTCAATATCAGCAGCAGTAAGTTTTTTAGCTCCAGATGAACGCAAATAGATCTTAGTACTTTCAACATCGTTTAACTTAATTGCTAACTGTTTAATATTGAGTATTATTTCTGTTACATCTTCAATTACACCTGGTATTGATGTAAATTCGTGAGTAACTCCTTCAATCATTATAGAGGTAACTGCAGCTCCTCTTATTGAAGAAAGAAGGACTCTTCTTAGCATATTTCCAAGTGTTTGTCCGTAACCACTTTCGAGAGGTTCTGCAACAAGCTGTGCAGAAGTTAAATTATTTTTATTTTTTTCAAAAACAATTTTTTTTGGTTTTATAAGCTCTTTCCAATTTTTGTTTATCACTCTTATACTTCCTTAAAATTTAAAGTTAATATTTAAACCCTTCTTCTTTTGGGTGGTCTGCAACCATTATGTGGTATTGGTGTTATATCCTTTATAATTGTAATATTTAAACCTGATGAACCAAGCGCTCTAATAGCAGATTCCCTTCCAGCTCCAGGCCCTTTTATTATCACTTCAACGTTCTTCATACCATGTTCCATAGCTTTTTTACCTGCCTCCTCCGCTGCAAGTTGTGCTGCAAAGGGGGTTGATTTTCTTGAACCTTTAAAACCTTTATTACCTGAGGAAGACCAAGAAACAGTATTCCCATTTAAGTCAGTAATTGTTATTATGGTATTGTTAAAAGAGGAGTTGATGTAAGCAATTCCAGCAGGAACATTTTTTTTTGCCTTTTTTTTTGTTTTTTGATTTTTGGCTACCATTTAATTAAACCGCTTTTTTCTTTCCAGCTATTGGTATAGCTTTACCTTTTCTAGTCCTAGCATTTGTATGTGTTCTCTGCCCCCTAACTGGAAGCTTATTTCTGTGCCTTAAACCTCTGTAGCAACCTAGATCAGTTAATCTCTTAATATTTGTGGAAACTTGACGCCTTAAGTCACCTTCAACGGAATAATTACCGTCTATGTATTCTCTTATTTTAATTACTTCTGACTCGTTTAATTGATTAACCCTTTTATTTTTATCAACATTTACAGATTCACAAATCACTTTAGAAAACTTAGGTCCTATACCATAAATATATGTTAATGCTATTTCTAATCTTTTGGATGAAGGAATATTTACACCAGCAATTCTTGCCACCAGACTCTCCCTAAAGTAAATGAGAAATTGGAATTATAGTTTTTTTTGTTTTCAAGTCAATCTTAATTTGTAATTATTGTATTAATTTTTTTGCTAATCGATTCTATAGAATCCATCCCATTAATCTTAGTCAACTTATTTTGGTTAGTATAGTATTGCACTAACGGCATTGTCACACTTTTGTAAGTCTCTACTCTTTTTGTTAGTGTATTAATATTATCATCCTGCCTTACATTCTCATGACCTGCTTCTTTAATCCTCTTTTCAATTCTTTGCTCTAAAATATCCAGTTTTACATCCAACAAAACTACAAAATCTATTTTTATTTTTTTTTCTAAAAAGGCTTCATCAAGTTTCTCTGCCTGATTTAAATTTCTTGGGAATCCATCAAAAATAAAATTCTTTCCATAGTTATTGGTTATCTCATCAAGTATCATTTTAATTACAACATTATCAGGGACTAAGTCACCTTTTTTCATAATATTGTTAATTTCGTTTCCAAAAGAAGTTTTCGTGTCAGCTGTTCTTCTTAATAAATCACCGGTTGATATTTGTAAAAACCCCTTTTCCTCAACTAAAATTTTTGATTGGGTGCCTTTACCACAACCTGGAGGACCAAGTAAGATTATATTTGTCATCTCCTTCTACTTCTTAAATTAGATTTTTTTATCAAGCCTTCATATTGATGAGCCAGTAAATATGACTGAATTTGAGTCACGGTGTCCATTGTAACACTCACAACAATTAGTAAACTTGTGCCACCAAAGTAAAAAGGAACACTGTATTTTGAAATAAGTAGTTCAGGTAACAAACATACCGCAGAAAGATATAGTGCCCCGACAACTGTTAACCTAGTCAAAACAAAATCTAAGTAATTAGCCGTATTTTCTCCAGGTCTAATACCTGGAACGAAGCCCCCATATTTTTTTAAATTTTCAGCAGTATCTTTTGGATTAAAGACAATAGCTGTGTAAAAGAAGGCAAAAAATACAATTAGCCCGATATAAAGAGACAAATATACTGGATGACCTCTACTTAAAAAAATACTTAATGTATTTAACCATTCCGGACCAGATCCAGAATTGAAACTAACAAAAGTGACCGGCAATAGTAATAAAGAACTTGCGAATATAGGAGGTATTACACCTGATGTATTTATTTTTAATGGCAAATGACTTGATTCAGCCATTCTACCCCCTGAACCTGTTTGACGTTTAGGATATTGTATTAAAATACGTCTTTGAGCTCTTTCAATAAAAACCATAAAAGCTATTACTGAAACTGACATGATCAATAAAAAAATTATAAAAATAGTCGATAATGCTCCGGTACGCCCCAACTCAAATGTTGTACTCAACGCTGCTGGAAGCTGAGAAACTATGCCAGTAAAAATTATTAAGGATATTCCATTACCAATTCCTCTTTGAGTTACTTGTTCTCCTAACCACATCAAAAACAATGTACCACTTACTAAAGTTATAACTGTAATAAATCTAAAGTACAAACCAGGGTTAGTCACAGCGCTGACTCCTTGCGATGTCATATTTTCAATTCCAACTGCTACACCATAACCTTGAACCGTTGCTAAGATAACCGTTCCATATCTGGCGTATTGGTTAATTTTCTTTCTGCCACTTTCTCCTTCCTTTTTTAACTGTTCCAATTGTGGCGAAATCACGGTTAATAGCTGCATTATTATACTGGCAGAAATATAAGGCATAATATTTAGTGCAAAAATAGTCATTCTCCCAAGCGCACCCCCAGCAAACATATCAAACATTCCTAATATTCCACCAACATTCTGATTAAAAATATCTTTAAGAGAGGCAGGATCTATCATGGGTATTGGTATGTAAGTCCCAATCCTATATACAATCAATGCAACTAGTGTAAACCAAATTCTTTTCTTAAGATCCTCAGCTTGTGCAATTGAACTGAGATTTATATTTGAAGCTAATTGTTCGGCAGCAGAAACCATATTTATTTACTATCTTTTTTATTATTTTTTAGTGGTTTATCATCTTTTTTTAAAGCTACTTTTCTTTTATCTTTCTCATTTTTTTTTAATTTTGATTTTACGCTTTCTTCAGACTCTAGTGGAGACTTTGTTTTATTTTTTTTATCCTTTTTAAATAACGTTGAGAATTTTTTTTTATCCAAAATATCTATTTTACCCCCAGCTTTTTTGAATAAGTCTAGGGCTTTCTTGGACGCAGCATTAGCTTCAATCTCAATTTTTGCATTCAAATTAGAACCTGATAAAATTTTAATTCCTTTATATTTGTTATTAATTCTTATATTCATTTTGACAAAGTCAGCTATAGTTATTTTTTTTGAAGAAGATATTTTTTTTGTTTTAACCAAATCGTTTATTAGATCTGTACTTATTAAAAAATAGTTTTTTTTAAAATTATTTTTAAATCCATGCTTTGGTAATCTCATGTGCAATGGCATTTGACCACCTTCAAATCCATTTATACTAACTCCGCTCCTTGATTTTTGTCCTTTCATTCCTCTTCCACATGTTTTACCCTTTCCAGAACCAATACCTCTACCAATTCTTTTTGGTTTACGTTTAAGAGAATTATCAATTTTAATTTCATTAAGCTTCATTTTAATTACCCAACTCTTTCAACTTTTACTAAATGCTTAATCTTTTCAATCATTCCAAGAATACTAGGAGTATTCTCAAGCTCTTTAGTCCTATTAATTTTATTCAAACCTAACCCAATAAGTGTGTCTCTTTGTGTTTTATTTCTTCCGATTGGGCTTTTAATTTGTGTAATCTTAATTTTAGGCATCTTGGTTACCTTCTAAATTGATATTTGTGTTTTTTCTCCTCTTTGTTATATCATTAATTTTTAGACCTCGTCTAATAGCAATTAATTTTGGAGAAGAAACTGATTCAAGTGCTTTAAAAGTTGCTCTAATCATATTGTGAGGATTTGAACTACCAACTGATTTAGCAACAATATCTTGAATACCAAGAGCTTCAAAAACGGCTCTCATAGGTCCACCTGCAATCACGCCGGTACCTGAAGGTGCACTCCTTAAAAAAACTCTTCCTGAATCAAATCTTCCTGAAATATCGTGATGTAAAGTTCTCCCTTGACGCAGTGGAACACGCAACATATTTAGTTTTGCCTCATCTGTAGCTTTTTTAATTGCCTCAGGAACCTCTTTAGCCTTTCCTTTTCCATGCCCTACTTTACCATTACCATCACCTACCACAACTAATGCCGCAAAACTAAATCTTCTACCACCTTTTACGACTTTAGCAACTCTATTAATACTAACTAGTTTTTCTATAAATTCGTTATTTTCATCTGACGACTTGTTAGACTTCGATACATTATTTAACTTGTCTTTTTTCTTTGGGTTTTTTGAAGATTCTGAAACCTTTACACTCTTCTGAGTTTTAGGCTGATCTAATTTTTTTGTTTTGTCACCATTTTTTTGACTGTTTTCTTCCAATGAATTTTTCTGTGTATCTTGACCAGTAATTTCCTTTGATTCACTTTTACTTTCAGATTTTTGTAAATTATCAGCACCGGTATCTTTAGATACTTTACTATTTTTAGAGTTATTTTCAGACCCCTTATTTAATACAGTTTCTTTGCTTTCTAAATCTTTTTTCTCAAGACCTTTAGTTTTATTGGTCTTTAAATTATTATTAGTATCGTTGTTCTTATCTTCAGCCATAATTTTCCTATATTTTTAAACCTTTTGATCTTGCACCTTCAGCAACTTCTTTTATTCTCCCATGATACTTATATGTACCCCTATCAAATGTAATCTTATTTTTAAAACCTTTTTCTTTAGCAATAAGTGCTATTTTTTCACCAACTTTAAATGCAGATTCTTTTGTAGAACCAGTTTTCAGTTTTAAGTCTGAATCAAGAGTTGAAGAAGAAAAAAGAGTTTTATGATTTTTATCATCAATTACTTGAGCATAGATATGTTTGTTTGACCTAAAAACTGACAATCTACAATCACTCTTGCTCTTTTTTGATAATCTATACCTATTTCTTTTAAGTCTATTAATTTTATTCATATCAGTCATTATTTCTTTTTTCCTTCTTTTCGTCTTATGATTTCATCGCTATATTTTATACCCTTACCTTTGTATGGTTCTGGTTTTCTAAATGCTCTTATATTTGAAGCAATTTGACCTACTTTTTGTTTATCAACTCCGAATATATTGATCTCCGTTGGCTTAGAAACACTTATTTTGATATCTTCAGGAATATTAAAATTAATTGGATGAGAATAGCCTAAATTCAATTCAAGAATTTTACCTTTCAATATTGCTTTATACCCTACTCCATTTAATACTAAATTTTTGTTAAAACCCTCAGTAACCCCATGAATAATATTAAAAATTCTTGATCTAACCGTACCCCACATTTGCTTAGATTTTTTTGTATTATCTTTTGGAGACACTTTAATTGAATTGTCAGAAAGTTCAACCTTAGTAAATTGGTCCAATTTATATTTCATTTCACCGAGTTTACCTTTTGCAGAAATAAAGCCATCAGCTATATTCACCTGAGTTGAACCAGGTACTTTTATTTCTATTCTTCCACTTCTTGACATAATTTTTACCTAAAACACTTTACACAAAATTTCGCCACCAACATTTTCTTGTCTAGCCTCGTTATCTGACATAACACCTTTTGATGTAGATAGTATTGAAATTCCTAGTCCGTCAAAATTTCTTGGAAGATCCTTAATTTTCGAATAAACGCGTCTTCCTGGGGTCGAAACCCTGGCGATCTTTTTTATTACAGGTTCACCTTCCAAATACTTAAGTTCAATTTTAAATTCTGGTTTATTGTCTGCACTAATTTTTTCATAGCCCCTGATATATCCTTCTCGCTGAAGAACTTCAAGAACATTTTCCCTGAATCTAGAAGCAGGCATGTTGACACAATCTTTTCTTCTAATTTGCCCATTTCTAATTCTTGTTAGCATATCGCCCATTGGATCTGATAAACTCATCTTTCTACCTTTCTATTTTACCAACTCGATTTTGTTATTCCTGGAATTTGCCCCATAGAAGACAATTCTCGGAATGCAATCCTTGACAAATTAAATTTTCTTAAAACGCCTCGACCTCTTCCAGTCACAATGCACCTATTTCGAATTCTTACTTTTGAGGCATTTCTTGGAATTTTTGACAGTTTTAGTCTTGCTTTAAACTGCTCCTCCGGGGAAATATTCTTGTTGTTAGCAATTTTTAAAAGTTTGTCGTGTTTATTTTTATACTTTTTAAATAAACGTACTCTTTTTTTATTTCTCTCTACAATACTTCTTTTTGACATACTATCTCCTTTAGTTAAATGGAAAGTTGAAGCCTTTTAAAAGCTCCATTGCTTCACTATCCTTCTTTGCCGATGTTATTATTGTTATATCCATTCCTCGAACTTTGTCTATTTTGTCATAGTTAATTTCTGGGAAAATAATTTGTTCTTTTATTCCTAGAGAATAATTTCCATTACCATCAAAACTCTTCTTTGACAATCCTTTAAAATCTCTAACTCTAGGAAGAGCAATAGTTATTAATCTATCAATAAATTCATACATCCTATCTTTTCTTAAAGTAACTTTACAACCAATATTCATTCCTTTTCTCAACTTAAAACCAGCAATAGATTTTTTAGCTTTTGTTACAGATGGTTTCTGACCTGTAATTAAAGCTAAATCGTCTACAGCAGCATTAATCTTCTTCGAATCTGCAACGTTCTCTCCAACACCAATATTGACAACAATTTTTTCTAACCTTGGTGTTTGCAAAATGTTACTATAATTAAACTTTTGCATTAAGGAAGGTCTTAACTTTTCAGTATAAAATTGTTTTAATCTAGCCATAATTAACCAACTGTTTCTCCAGACTTTTTAAAAAATCTTATTTTTTTTCCATCTTCTAAAAATTTAAAACCCACTCTAGAAGGTTTATTTGTCTTTGGGTCAAGCATCATCAAGTTCGACAAATGAATTGGCATTTCCACAGTTTCAATACCACCTTTATTTGTTTGAGATGGCTTGGTATGCTTTTTTACAAGATTAATGCCTTCAACAAATGCTTTTGACTTTTTTGTCAATATTTTGGTAACCTTACCAGTTTTACCTTTATCTTTGCCAGAAACAACACTAACCATATCACCTTTTTTTATTTTCATACTCACTATAAGACCTCCGGTGCAAGTGATATTATTTTCATATACTTCTTAGACCTTAACTCTCTAGTTACAGGTCCAAAAATTCTTGTGCCAAGGGGCTCGCCATTGTTATTTATTAAAACAGCAGAATTGTTGTCAAACTTAATTGAACTCCCGTCATTTCTATATATTTCTTTTGCTGTACGAACAATCACAGCTTTATGAATTTCCCCTTTTTTAACTTTTCCACGAGGAATAGCGTCTTTAACAGTAATAACAATTAAATCTCCAATTGAGGCTGACTTTCTTTTAGACCCACCAAGAACTTTTATACATTGCACAGATTTCGCTCCTGAATTGTCTGCTATATTAAGTGTACTTTGCATTTGAATCATAATATTCCTAACTAACTAATACCCATTTCTTAGTTTTAGAAATTGGTTTATTTTCTTGTATTTTTACAATCTGACCAATTTTACAAGAGTTTTTTTCATCATGTGCAGCATACTTTTTTGTTCTTTTAATATATTTTTTATATACTGGGTGCATAATTCTTCTTTCTACTAAAACAGAAATTGTTTTATCAGCTTTATTAGATACAACTACTCCTTGTAATACTCTCTTTGGCATTTATTTCACTTCCTAAAATTTTCGTTATAAATTGTCTTTAATCTCGCTATTTCTTTCCTAACAATAGAAATTCTAACTGTATTTTCTAACTGCCCACTAGCCTTTTGAAATCTCAGGTTTAAAGATTCTTTTCTAAAATCTTTAATTTTTTCAATGATCTCTTTTGCTTTTAAATCTCTATACTCTTTTATTTTTTTCATATCTACCTTCCAAGCCTCGCCACAAATTTACTATTATTTGGTAATTTTTCCGATGCAAGCGTTAGTGCTTCTTTTGCCAGATCTTTAGCTACTCCATCAATTTCAAACATTATTTTTCCTGGCTTTACTTTGGCTGCCCAAAATTCCACAGCACCTTTACCTTTTCCTTGTCTTACTTCTGCTGGTTTCTTTGTAACTGGTACATCAGGAAAAATTCTAATCCAAACTCGCCCAGATCTCTTTAAATGTCTTGAAATTGTTCTTCTGGCAGCTTCAATTTGCCTTGAGGTAATTCTAGCTGGAGACAAGGCTTTTAGTCCAAAGGACCCAAAGTTTAAAAGATTTCCACCTTTTGAAAACCCGTGCATCCTTCCTTTAAATTGTTTTCTATATTTTGGTTTTTTTGGTTGTAACATAATTTTAAAATCCTTTTAAGTTTTATAAGATATTAGTATCAGCCTTTTTTACTTCTTCATTATTCTTTTCTGAGGCCATCGGGTCATGCTCCATAATCTCACCTTTGAAAATCCAAACTTTTATACCACAAATACCATACGTTGTATTTGCTCTCGATACACCATAATCAATATTTGCTCTTAAAGTGTGTAGAGGGACCCTACCTTCTCTATACCACTCCATTCTTGCTATTTCCGCTCCACCAAGTCTTCCGCTACAATTTATTCTTATACCTAAAGCACCTACCCTGATAGCAGACTGAACAGCTCTTTTCATTGCTCTTCTAAATGCTACTCTTCTTTCTAATTGTTGAGCAATATTATCTGCCACGAGTTTAGCGTCAACCTCAGGTTTTCTTATTTCAACTATATTTAAACTCGCATCACCACCAACCATTTTTACAATATCGTTCCTCAACTTTTCGATATCAGAACCTTTTTTTCCTATAATAACTCCCGGTCGTGCTGTATGAACTGTAATTTTAGCGAGTTTAGCTGGTCTCTCTATTACAATCTTGGAAATACCTGCTGAAGCCAATCTTTTTTGAATAAATTTTCTTAGTTTAAGATCTTCTTCTAATAATTTAGAGTAGTTTTTTTCAGCAAACCATCTCGATTCCCAGGATTTATTTATACCAAGCCTTAAACCAATTGGATTAACTTTTTGACCCATCTTTTTTTCCTTTTTCATTATTATTCTCAATCTTACTGATTAAAGAATCTTTATCACTTTGTTCATTTTGCACATTTTTTTTAACATCTTCTTTTGTTTCAACTTTTTCTATTTTCGAGTTATTTTCATTACTCGAAATATTTTTATTTTTTACCTCAACAGAATTGTCTATTTTATTTGACAATTTTTGTTTATTTTCTGGATTATCTTTACTTTCTTGTTGCTCTTTTAAAATTATCTTGATTTTTGAAAAAGGCTTTAAAATTTTTCCAGACCTACCTCTTGCTCTAGGTCTAAATCTTTTCATAACCATTGATTTACCTACTAAGGCCTCATGGACAACGAGTTTATCAATATCCAATTGGTGATTATTTTCAGCATTAGAAATAGCAGATTTTAATATTTTCTTAATTTCATTTGAAATTCTTTTATTAGAAAATTCTAGAACATTAAGTGCTTCTTCAGCCTCTAATCCTCTAATTAATCCCAAAACTAGATTAGCTTTTTGCGGACTTATTTTAATAGATTTTGCGGATGCTTTTGCTAATAATATTTGATTATCCTGAGTTTCATTTATTTTCTTTTCTGCCATTTTATTTACCTGTTTTCTTATCTGCGGTGTGTCCTTTATAGGTTCTTGTAGGTGAAAACTCACCAAATTTATGTCCGACCATATTTTCACTTACTGTTACAGGAACATGTTTTTTTCCATTATGAACTCCAAAAGTTAATCCTACAAATTGTGGTAATATAGTAGATCTTCTAGACCAAGTTTTAATAACATCATTTCTACCTGATTGTCTTACTGTTTCTGCTTTTTTCAACAAATAAGAGTCTACATAAGGTCCTTTCCATACTGATCTTGCCATAATAAAACCTATCTTTTATGCCTGCTTTTAATAATTAATTTATCAGTTCTTTTGTTATTTCTAGTCCTCTTACCTTTTGCAGATTGCCCCCAAGGTGAAACAGGGTTTCTTCCTCCCGATGTTCTTCCTTCACCCCCACCATGTGGATGATCAACTGGATTCATAGCTACACCCCTAACTGAAGGCCTTTTCCCAAGCCATCTATTTCTTCCGGCTTTACCAAGTTTTTCATTTTTCCTGTCAGGGTTTGAAACCATTCCAATTGTTGCTCTGCACTCTACTCTAACAGATCTCATCTCGCCAGATACTAACTTAACTTGAGCATATTCTTGGTCTTTGCCAGCTAATTGACCAAAAGTGCCAGCTGACCTGATCATTTGACCTCCTTTTCCAGGTTTCATTTCTACATTATGTATAATGCTACCAACAGGTATATTTTTAATCTTCAAACAATTTCCTGGTTTTATCTCAGCACTGTCAGATGAAAGAACCTGATCACCAACAGATAATTTTTGCGGACAAATTATATAATTGTATTCATTATCAGCATATTTTATTAAAGCAATGAAAGAAGACCTATTTGGATCATATTCTATTCTTTCTACCTTTCCAGTAACATCAGTTTTATTTCTTTTAAAATCTATAATTCTGTATTTTCTTTTGTGTCCACCACCTTTTCTTCTAGATGTAACATGACCGTGATTATTCCGACCACCTGAAGAACTCAAACCAGTTGCTAGAGCCTTAAAAGGTTTTCCTTTATATAATGACTCTTTACTTGTAAGGACTAGACCTCTTTGACCAGGTGTCATCGGTTTAAATTTTTTTAAAGCCATTCTTATTTAACTCCCACTGAAACATCTATTGTGTTATCTTTTTCAAGCTTAACATAAGCTTTTTTAACGTTAACTCTTGACCCAATTTTACCTTTAAATCTTTTTTTCTTTCCTTTTTGTATTAAGGTATTAACAGATTTCACTTTTACATTAAAAATCCGTTCAACAGCTGTTTTAATTTCAACCTTCTTTGAATCAATTGAAACTTTAAATACGTAATGATTAAACTGAGATACAAAAGTTGACTTTTCCGAAATAAGCGGAGATCTAATTACTTCAAATGACCTTCCTTGTGAGATATTACCCATGCTTAAACCTTTCATTGATTAAATTTAGGGCATCTTCGGAGATAAACAAATAATCTCTCTTTAGTATATTGTAAACGTTAAGACCTTGAGATGGTAAAACATCAATATTAGGAATATTTTTAGATGCATTTAAGAAGTTTTTTTCAATTTCCTTTCCGCCGATAAACAAAATAGATTTAGCTTCAAATTTTTTGATTTTGTCTTGAAGAAATGATGTTTTAGATTTTGATAAGGTTAAGTCACTTAGTATTTTAATTTTTCCCTCACTACATTTTTGAGACAAACTCATTTTTAAAGCTAATGATCTAATTTTTTTTGGTAGTTTGTGAGCGTGTGATCTTACTCTAGGTCCAAACATAGCAGAGCCTCCCCTCATATGAGGAGATCTTCTACTTCCTTGTCGAGCACTACCAGTACCTTTTTGTTTAAAGGGTTTTTTTGTAGTTCCAGAAATTTCAGAAATACTTTTAGTACTGTGATTCCCAGATTGCTTTTTAGCTAGCTGATATCTAACCATTCTATAGATAATTTCGTTTTTGACTTCAATTTGAAAGATGTTCTTATCAAGATTAACCTCTTTTAATGTTTTATTATCAAGTGAACAAACATTTATTTTCATTTACTTTCACCTTGCTTTTCAGTTTTATTATCTTCATCAACAGATTTATCATTTACATTAGGGGTTGCTTTCTTATTTTCATCCATTTTTTGTGAGGTCACATTGTTATTTTCGATATTGTCATTAGTTACTTCATTGGTAGGATCTTGGTTTAAGTCTTGGTCAGAATTATTTTCTTCTTTTTGAACAGATTTATTAAATGTTGGATACGGTAAATCCTGCTTAAGTTTTACAGCATCAGCAATTGTTACATATAACCCTCTAGGCCCAGGTACTGATCCTTTCACAAGGATTAAATCATCTTCAATCACGGTTTTAACAACTTCTAAATTCTGTACAGTTCTTTTTACATTTCCTAATCTACCAGCCATTTTTTTTCCTTTAAATACTTTTCCTGGATCCTGGCATTGACCGGTGGAACCGTGCGATCTGTGAGAAATAGAAACGCCGTGAGTTGCTCTATTCCCAGCAAAATTATGTCGTTTCATGCCTCCAGCAAAACCTTTACCAATCGTAAAGCCAGTAACATCAACTTTTTGTCCAATAACAAAATGTTGACATGTAATTTTTGTGCCTTTTTCTAAAAAACCGTTATCAGAAACTCTAAATTCACGTAACATTTTAGAGATAGGCATTTTATTTTTTTTATAAAATCCTTTAGTTGGTTTATTTGCATTTTTTTCTTTTTTTCCAAATGAAACTGACACAGCATTGTAACCGTCAAGATTTTCAACCTTTTTTTGAATAACAGTACAATTATCCATTTGCAAAACTGTCACAGGAATATTAGAGCCATCATCTTTAAAGATTCGGCTCATTCCAATTTTTTTTGCTATCACACCAGTTCTCATAGATTCCCCTAGAGTTTAATCTCAACATCAACACCAGAAGCGAGCTCCAACTTCATTAAAGCGTCAACTGTTTGTGGAGTCCAATCAACTATATCCATCATCCTCTTATGAGTCCTCATTTCAAGTTGATCTCTCGATTTTTTATCAACATGCGGAGATTTTAAAATAGTAAATTTTTCTATTCTGGTAGGCAAAGGTATGGGACCTTTAACATTTGCTCCAGTTCTCTTTGCAGTACTAAGAATCTCTTGCGCACTTTGATCAAGTACTCTGTGATCGAACGCCTTAAGTCTAATCCTTATGTTTTGATCCGCCATTTTTAATAATCTCCAAATTCAGTCTTATTCTACAATCTCAGACACAACACCAGCACCTACTGTTCTTCCACCTTCTCTAATAGCGAACCTTAGGCCTTTATCCATTGCTATTGGAGTAAGTAGTTCTACGGACATTGCTACATTATCGCCTGGCATGACCATCTCAGTTCCTGAAGGTAACTCAATTTGACCAGTAACATCAGTTGTCCTAAAGTAAAATTGCGGTCTATAATTTTTAAAGAATGGCGTATGTCTACCTCCCTCATCTTTATTCAAAATATAAGCCTCAGCTTTGAATTTTCTGTGAGGTTTTATTGAACCTGGTTTTGCTAAAACTTGGCCCCTTTCAACATCTTCTCTTTTTGTACCTCTTAACAAAACGCCAACGTTGTCTCCAGCCTCTCCTCTGTCAAGAAGTTTTCTGAACATTTCAACACCAGTACACACAGTCTTTGTTGTATCTTTTATACCAATAATTTCAATTTCCTCGTTGACATTAACTACACCTTTTTCTACTCGACCAGTAACAACTGTGCCTCTACCAGATATAGAGAATACATCCTCAATTGGCATTAAGAAGTCTTGATCAAGAGGTCTAGCTGGCTGTGGTATAAATTCATCAATTTTACCCATCAATTCAAGTATAGCTTTTTTGCCAGTTTCCTCATTAGATGACTCAACAGCTGCTAAGGCGGACCCTTTAACGATTGGTATATTATCTCCATCGAACTCATACTTAGTAAGTAAGTCTCTAACTTCTACTTCAACAAGCTCTAAAAGTTCTGGATCATCAACCTGATCGACCTTATTCAAGAAAACTACCAATGATGGCACACCAACTTGTCTTGCTAATAATATATGTTCTCTTGTTTGTGGCATTGGACCGTCTGCAGCAGATACTACTAAGATAGCCCCGTCCATTTGGGCTGCGCCTGTAATCATGTTTTTTACATAATCAGCATGACCTGGACAATCTACATGAGCATAATGCCTCTTATCTGTTTCATATTCAACATGAGCAGTTGATATAGTAATGCCTCTCTCTTTTTCTTCAGGAGCCTTATCAATTTGTGCATAATCCATGGCAGTTGCGCCCCCAGTTTCTGCAAGTACTTTAGTAATAGCTGCCGTCAAAGTGGTTTTGCCGTGATCAACATGACCAATTGTACCAATATTACAGTGTGGCTTACTTCTATCAAATTTTTCTTTAGACATATTTATCTCCTTAATTTAAAATTATTATCCAGAAACTTTTTCTTTAACTTCTTCAGCAACATTTTGAGGTACTTGCTCATAATGATCAAAGGTCATTGTATAACTTGCTCTACCTTGACTCATAGAACGAAGATTATTAACATAGCCAAACATATTTGCCAAAGGAACCATAGAGTTCACAACATGATTAACACCCCTTTGTTCCATACCGGAGACTTGTCCTCTTCTTGAATTTAAATCACCAATTATATCCCCCATATACTCTTCAGGTGTAACAACTTCTACTTTCATCATAGGTTCTAACAGCACTGCCTTAGCTTTTGGCATAGCTTCACGAAACGCTGCTCTTGCCGCAATTTCAAATGCCATAACACTTGAATCAACATCATGGTAAGCCCCGTCGACAAGCTTGCATTTAAAATCTATCACTGGAAAACCTGCTAAAAATCCTGACTCTGTTGATAGTTTAATTCCTTTTTCAACACCTGGTATATACTCCTTTGGAACACGACCTCCAACAATCTTACTTTCAAACATTACACCACTACCTTTTTCTAATGGTTCAAATTCAAGCACTATTTTTGCAAATTGCCCAGCACCGCCAGATTGTTTCTTATGAGTGTAATCAACTGTTGTCGGGTTTGTTATTGTTTCTCTGTAGGCGACCTGAGGAGCACCAACAGAGGCATCTACTTTGAATTCTCTTTGCATTCTATCAACAAGTATTTCAAGATGAAGCTCCCCCATACCCTTCATGACAGTTTGCCCAGATTCGTGATCGACACTTACTTTGAAAGAAGGATCCTCAGCAGCTAATCTTTGTAACGCAATACTCATTTTTTCTTGATCAGCCTTAGTTTTAGGCTCAACAGCCACTTCAATCACAGGATCTGGAAATTCCATTCTTTCTAATATGACTCCTTTTTCTGAGTCGCAAAGTGTATCACCTGTTGTTGTATCTTTTAAACCTGCAACTGCAATAATATCACCTGCATAAGCGGTTTTAATATCTTCTCTTGAATTAGAGTGCATTTGTAACATTCTACCAAATCTCTCTTTTTTATCTTTGACAGAATTTAATACCGAAGATCCTGCTTCAACAGAGCCAGAGTAAACTCTCATAAATGTTAAACTGCCAACAAACGGATCATTCATTATTTTAAAGGCTAAAGCAGAAAATGGTTCTGAATCCGAACTTTTTCTAATCTCAACATCTTCACTTTTATATTTAATACCTTTTATAGCAGGTACATCCAGTGGAGAAGGAAGAAAATCTATCACAGAATCGAGCATTGGCTGAACACCTTTATTTTTGAAGGCACTTCCACATAGAACTGCAACAAACTTTGATTCAATTGTCCCTTTTCTAATTAAATTTTTAATTTGTTCTTCACTAGGCATCTGTCCTTCCAAATACTTTTCCATAATCGAATCGTCCATTTCAACTATAGTTTCTATCAATTCTTCTCTATATTTTTTTGATTTTTCAAGCAAATCAGATGGTATCTCACTGTAATTAAACTTTGCACCTAAAGATTCGTCTTCCCAAATAATGGCTTGCATCTTAATTAAATCAACACAACCTTTAAAGTCTGCTTCTGAGCCAATTGGCAGTTGAATTACAAGTGGTACAGCTCCAAGTCTATCTTTAATCATTTCTACACATCGATAAAAATTTGCACCAGTTCTATCCATTTTGTTAACAAAACACATTCTCGGGACACCATATTTGTCTGCTTGTCTCCAAACAGTTTCTGACTGAGGCTCAACTCCAGCTACTGAATCAAATACACAAACTGCTCCGTCTAAAACACGTAAAGATCTCTCAACCTCAATGGTAAAATCTACATGTCCAGGTGTATCAATTATGTTAATTCTCTTGTCATTCCAAAAACAGGTCGTAGCAGCAGAAGTTATTGTAATCCCTCGCTCTTGTTCCTGCTCCATCCAATCCATAGTAGCCGCTCCATCGTGAACCTCACCTATTTTATGAGACACTCCAGTGTAATATAAAATTCTTTCAGTTGTGGTTGTTTTTCCGGCATCGATATGTGCCATTATACCAATATTTCTATAATCTTTTAATTCGGTTTTTCTTGTCATTTTACCACCTGTAATGAGAAAAAGCTCTGTTTGCCTCGGCCATTTTATGAGTGTCTTCTCTTTTTTTTACTGAATTACCCTTGTTTTCAAAAGCATCAACTAGTTCAGCAGATAATCTTTCAATCATAGTTTTTTCATTTCTGTTTCTTGAAGCATTTACAAGCCATCTTATGGCCAAAGCTTGGGCTCGGTCTGCTTTTACCTCTACAGGTACTTGATAAGTTGCCCCGCCAACCCTTCTAGATCTAACTTCTATACCAGGCTTTACGTTATTTAGTGCACCACTAAAAATTTCAATTGGTTCTTTTTTAACGACAGTTTTAGCTTTATCAAGAGCTTTATATACAATTTTTTCAGCGAGTGACTTTTTTCCATCAACCATTAAAATGTTTATAAATTTTGTAAGTACCAAGTCATTAAATTTAGGATCTGGATAAATACTTCTTTTTTCTGCAGCTCTTCTTCTAGACATTATTTTGGCCTCTTTGCACCATACTTGGATCTTCTTTGTTTTCTATCTTTAACACCTTCTGTATCAAGTATACCTCTTAAAACATGATATCTAACACCTGGTAAGTCTTTCACTCTTCCTCCTCTTATTAAAACTACTGAATGCTCTTGCAGATTATGTCCTTCACCAGGAATATAACTTGTTACCTCAAATCCATTAGTTAACTTAACCCTTGCCACCTTTCTTAGTGCTGAGTTTGGTTTTTTAGGTGTTGTCGTGTAAACCCTTGTGCAAACTCCTCTTTTTTGAGGAGAAGCATTTAGAGCTGGTACCTTATTTCTTTTTTGTTGTTTCGCTCTAGGAGAACGAATCAACTGATTAATTGTTGGCATTATCTTTCCTTAATTAAACTGTTATTGTGTTTGGTTTACACCACTACCAATACAATTAATCCGGATATTAATACATCTTAGAAATCAGTCAACAAAAGAATTATATATTTTCAAAAAAAATTAATTAGAGGAACTTTGAATCTCTTGATCCTCTGATGATTTTAGAAGTTCCTTATCTTTTTTATTAGCTTCTATCTTTGCTTGGGCTAAAAATGAACCCGTGCCACAAGGAACTAATCTTCCTACAATTACATTTTCTTTTAAACCAACTAAACTGTCAATTTTTCCTGAAACAGAAGCTTCTGTAAGAACTCTGGTAGTTTCCTGAAATGATGCTGCAGAAATAAAACTGTCAGTTTGAAGAGAAGCTTTTGTAATCCCCAGTAATAGTGGTGTACCAGTTGCCTCTTTTTGTTTTTGATTTTTTGCATTTGAATTAATCTGGTTAAGTTCAATCTTACTTATCTGCTCCCCAACAAGTAAAGTTGTATCACCAGGATCTGTAATTTCAACTTTCTGCATCATTTGCCTAATAATTACTTCAATATGTTTATCATTTATTTTAACTCCTTGAAGTCGATAAACATCCTGTACCTCTTTAATAAGATACTCAGAAAGAGCTTCCACCCCTTTAATACGAAGAATATCATGTGGAACTGCACTACCATCGACAAGCACATCTCCCACTTCAACATAATCACCCTCCTGAACAGATAGGTGTTTTGATTTCGAAATCACATATTCAGTTGGTTTAACTTTTTTGTCATCTGGAACAATCATAATTTTTCGTTTCATTTTATAATCTTTACCAAATTCAATTTTCCCAGAAGTTTCTGCAATTATAGCATGATCTTTTGGAATCCTTGCTTCAAAAAGTTCTGCAACTCTTGGGAGACCACCGGTAATATCTTTTGTCTTTGATGATTCTTTTGGAACTCGGGCAATAAAATCACCTTCATTTATAATTTGTGAGTTAGATACTCCAAGGATAGAATCAACAGGAAGTTCATATGAAGCTGGACTACCATTATCAAGTTTTAAAATTTTACCATTTTTTTGCTTGTCGTGAATTTCAATTCTTGGGTTAATTGACTTATTTTTGGACTTTTGTTTCCAATCAATTATCATTTTACTAGATAAACCGGTTGACTCATCAATTACTTCTCTAGTTGAAACACCATCTTCAAGATCTTTTGCGACTACATAACCTTTCTTTTGGGCTATTATCGGCAGAGTAAATGGGTCCCATTCCGCTAAAATATCTCCTTTTGAAATTTTATCATTTTCTTTAACATTTAGCTTTGCTCCATATGGTAACCTGTGTTTAGCCTTTTCTTTTCCATCTTGATAAATACAAAGTTGAGAATTTCTAGATAAATTAATAGAATTATTATTGGAATCTTTAGCTAGAACTAGATTATGGTATTTTGCATCTCCATCTAGTTGAGATTCAATATTAGAAACCTCAGATCCCTTCTGAGCGGCTCCTCCAATATGAAAAGTTCTCATCGTAAGTTGTGTGCCTGGTTCTCCGATTGATTGTGCAGCAATAACACCAACGGCTTCTCCGATATTTACGGCGGTTCCTCTTGCTAAATCTCTCCCATAGCATTTAACACAAATACCAAATTTAGCCTCACAACTTAGTACCGACCTGATTTTGACCTCCTCTATATTTGCAGCTTCAATTAAAGGAATATGTTCTTCCGAAATAATTTCTCCTTTACTTGCTATTATTTTTTTTGCATTCTTATCCATTAAATCAACTGCTACAGTTCTACCTAGAATTTTATCGCTTAAAGAATCAACTACTTCACCTCCTTCAACAATTGCTCTAACAGAGATATAGTTTGAGGTAAAGCAATCATCGATAGTTACAATACAATCTTGGGCAACATCAACTAACCTTCTTGTTAAATACCCTGAATTAGCAGTTTTTAATGCTGTATCTGCTAAACCTTTTCTAGCCCCGTGTGAAGAATTAAAATATTCTAGTACTGTCAAACCTTCCTTAAAATTTGAAATTATTGGGTTTTCAATTATTTCGCCAGATGGTTTAGCCATAAGCCCTCTCATTCCTGAAAGCTGCTTGAGTTGAGCTGCTGATCCCCTCGCACCTGAATCTGCCATCATATATACTGAATTGACATTGTTTGTACCTTCTGACTCTTTTGGTATTAATTTATTCATCATCGAATCGGCAACATCATCTGTACATTTTGCCCATGCATCAACTACTTTATTATATTTTTCACCTTTAGTTATTAAGCCTTCTGAATATTGCCTTTCGTAATTTTTTACTTGTTTAGAAGTTTGTTCTAATAATTCTTTTTTATTTTCAGGAATTATTAAATCATCTTTTCCAAAAGATATTCCTGCCTTGCAGGCTTCCTGAAAACCTAAATCCATTAGCTTGTCTGCAAAAATAACAGTTTGCTTTTGCCCACAATGTCTGTAGACCAGATCAATCGCATTACTTATTTCTTTTTTTGTTAATGTTTTATTTATTATGTCAAAATTAATTTTGGGATGTTTTGGGAGAATTTCTCCAATCTTCATTCTACCGGGCGTTGTTTGAACAGTCACGTCAACACTTTCATAATTACTATTTAATGTTGAATATCTTGCAACTATTTTTGATTGAAGAGTGACTATGTTGTTATCAAGTGCGATCTGAATTTCACCAATATTGCTGAAAAGCATTCCTTTACCTGGAGCACTTTCTGATTCAAGACTTAAGTAGTAAAGTCCTAAAATCATGTCTTGCGAAGGAACAATAATAGGCTTACCATTTGCTGGAGAGAGAATATTATTAGTAGACATCATTAGAACCCTAGCCTCCAATTGAGCTTCAAGAGAAAGGGGTACATGCACTGCCATTTGATCTCCATCAAAATCAGCATTAAAAGCTGTACAAACTAGTGGATGAAGTTGGATAGCTTTTCCTTCAATCAGTTTAGGTTCAAAAGCTTGGATACCTAATCTATGTAATGTGGGCGCTCTATTCAAAAGTACTGGATGCTCTCTTATTACTTCAGCGAGAATATCCCAGACCTCGGGCCTTTCTTTTTCAACCATTTTTTTTGCAGCTTTGATGGTTGTAGCAAGATTATATTTCTCTAGTTTTGAGTAAATAAAAGGTTTAAATAATTCGATTGCCATCTTTTTTGGAATACCACACTGATGAAGTTTTAACTCTGGACCAACAACAATTACAGACCTACCAGAATAATCAACTCTTTTTCCTAACAGATTTTGTCTGAATCTTCCTTGTTTTCCTTTTAACATATCTGACAAAGACTTAAGTGGCCTCTTATTTGTCCCAGTAATTACTCTTCCTCTTCTGCCATTATCAAATAAAGCATCTGCAGCTTCTTGTAACATTCTTTTCTCATTTCTCACTATAATTTCTGGCGCCTTTAAAGAAAGAAGTCTTTGTAATCTATTATTTCTATTAATTACTCTTCTATAAAGATCGTTTAGATCTGATGTGGCAAATCTTCCGCCATCAAGTGGCACAAGCGGTCTAAGTTCAGGGGGAATTACCGGAATTACATTTAATATCATCCATTCTGGCTTTAATTTGGATGTTTGAAAAGCCTCAATGAGCTTAAGTCGTTTTACCAATTTCTTTTTTTTAGTATCAGAATTAGTAGATTTTAGTTCTTCTCTAACAGTTTCTTTGTCTTTTTCTAAATCAACTTCGCTTAAAAGCTTTTGAATTGCTTCCGCCCCGATCATACTTTCAAACTCGTCTCCGAACTCTTCGACATAATTAGCATTTTCTTCTTCGCTTAAAATATCAAATTTTTTTAATCCTTTTACCATTCCAGGTTCAGTTACTATAAAACTTTCAAAATAAAGAACCTTTTCTAAATCTTTTAAAGTAATATCCAATAACAATCCAATTCGGCTTGGTAAGGATTTTAAAAACCAGATATGTGCTACAGGTGCAGCGAGATTAATATGCCCCATTCTTTCTCTTCTTACTTTAGTAACTGTAACTTCAACACCACACTTTTCACAAATAACACCCTTAAACTTCATTCTTTTATATTTGCCGCAAATACACTCATAATCCTTTATGGGTCCAAAAATTCTAGCACAAAAAAGACCACTTCTTTCGGGTTTAAATGTTCTGTAATTTATAGTTTCTGGTTTCTTAATCTCTCCGTGAGACCAAGAAATCATATTTTCAGGGCTTGCAATAGAAATTTTTATATGATCAAAATTATTAAAATTTGGTTTCTCTATAAATTTAATTACTTCATTCATTAAAATCTCCAATCAGTTTCTTTCTAAAAGTTCAACATTTAAACCGAGTGATTTAAGTTCCATTATCAAAACATTAAATGACTCAGGTATACCAGATTCAATATTATCATCCCCTCTTACAATTGTTTCGTAAGCTTTAGTCCTTCCAGAAACATCATCTGATTTAACAGTTAACATTTCTTGCAGAGTGTAAGATGCTCCATAAGCTTCTAAAGCCCATACCTCCATTTCTCCAAATCTTTGGCCTCCAAATTGAGCTTTACCTCCTAAAGGTTGTTGAGTAACTAAACTGTAAGGACCAATTGAACGAGCGTGTATCTTATCATCAACAAGATGATGTAATTTTAACATGTAAATTTGTCCTACGGTAATTGGCCTATCAAAGTAAGTTCCTGTTCTACCGTCAATTAATCTCTTTTGTCCGCTAGTATTAGAGCCAGCTAATTCAAAATAATCATTAAGATTTTTTTCTTTAGCACCATCAAAAACTGGGGTCGCAAAAGGCACGCCATCTTTGAGATTTTTAGCATGATAGATCAACCCATCTTTATCAAGTTTCCCAAACTTATTTTTAAATAAGTCTTCTCCATATACATCCTTAAATAAGTCTTTTAATTCCTTTACCTTATTTGTATCATCTGAAGCTTCTTGAGATAATTTATAAAATTTTTTTCCTAAGTCAACTGATGCTGCACCCAGATGTGTTTCAAGAATTTGACCAACATTAATTCTTGATGGGACGCCTAAAGGGTTAAGAACTATATCTACTGGAGTTCCATCTTCCATATAGGGCATATCTTCTACAGGAATTATCCTCGAAATCACTCCTTTGTTTCCATGACGACCTGACATTTTATCACCTGGTGCTAATTGTCTTTTCATTGCAACAAAGACTTTAATTAATTTCATAACACCTGGGAGTAGATCGTCCCCAGATTGAACTTTATCGACTTTATCTTTAAAATTATCATGCAATAAATTTAAGCTTTGATCAAAAGCATCGCATAAAGATTCAATTTTCTTCATCACATTATCATCTTTAATTTTTATATTCCTAATTTCTTTTAGAGTTAAATCTGAAATCATATCTGTTGAAATTTTTTTATTTTTGGCAAGCTTTGAAGTATTGCCATCTACAGTTTGGCCTTCAAAAATCTCAAGCAAACTATTTTTGAAGCTAGATTCCAATATATGTTTTTCATCTTCCATATCTTTGTGTAATTGTTCAATTTGCTGTCTTTCATTTGATAAAGCTCTTTCATCTTTATCAATTCCTCTTCTCGAAAAAACTCTTACCTCAACAATAGTTCCAGATACCCCAGGAGGTAATCGTAGAGAGGTATCTTTAACATCGGCAGCTTTTTCTCCAAAAATAGCTCTTAATAATTTTTCTTCAGGAGTCATTGGTGATTCACCCTTTGGTGTAACTTTACCAACAAGAATATCGCCTGGGCTAACTTTTGCACCGATCTGAATTATTCCAGCCTCATCTAAATTTGTTAATGCTTCATCACCAACATTAGGAATGTCTCTTGTAATTTCCTCTTGACCAAGTTTTGTATCCCTAGCCAAAACTTCAAATTCCTCAATATGAACAGATGTAAATACATCATCTACAACAATTTGCTCGGATATAAGTATTGAATCTTCGTAGTTATAACCATTCCATGGCATAAAAGCTACAGTTACATTCTTACCAAGTGCAAGTTCACCTATTTTTGATGCTGGACCATCAGCGATTATATCGTCTTTTTCTACGTAATCACCAACATTTACAAGAGGTTTTTGATTAATACATGTATTTTGATTTGATCTTTGAAACTTACTCATTCTGTAAATATCAACACCTGTATCATTAGATTCTTTTTTGTCTGCTCTTATAACAATTCTCGATGAATCTACTTGATCCACTGTTCCTGATCTTCGAGCAACAACAACAACACCTGAATCTCTTGCTACAACACTTTCCATGCCAGTACCGACAAAGGGCGCTTGAACCTTCAATAATGGGACTGCCTGTCTCATCATATTTGAACCCATTAAAGCCCTATTTGCATCATCATTTTCAAGAAAAGGAATTAATGCAGCCGCAACAGAAACTAATTGTTTAGGAGAAACATCTATTAAATCAACCTTTTTTGGATCCACTAGTATGAACTCACCGTCTTTTCTACAAGATACAAGATCATTTTTAAATGAGCCATCATTCATAAGCTCTTCATTAGCCTGAGCTATAGTGTGATTGCCTTCATCCATTGCAGACAAATAAACCACGTCACTACTAACCTTTCCATTAGAAACTTTCCTATACGGTGTCTCAATAAATCCGTAGTTATTTACTTTCGAATAAGTTGCTAATGAATTAATTAAACCAATGTTTGGTCCTTCTGGGGTTTCAATAGGACATATTCTTCCGTAATGCGTTGGATGCACATCTCTTACTTCAAAACCAGCTCTCTCTCTAGATAGTCCTCCAGGTCCGAGGGCTGAAAGCCTTCTTTTGTGAGTGATCTCAGACAATGGATTGGTTTGATCCATAAATTGCGATAGTTGGCTCTGTCCGAAAAATTCTCTGACAGAAGCTGATGCGGGTTTTGGATTAACAAGATCATTAGGCATTACAATTTCAATTTCAGCATTACTCATTCTTTCTTTAATTGCTCGTTCCATTCTAATGACTCCAATAGTATACTGATTTTCAAGCAATTCTCCCACAGACCTTACTCGCCTGTTACCTAGATGATCAATATCATCTATTTCGCCGAATCCATCTTTTAGTTCAGCAAGATACTTCACAATATGCAAAATATCATTAGGTACTAAAACTCTATTTTCTAAATTATCACTATGTTTAAGTCTAGAATTAATTTTTAATCTTCCAACTGCAGACAGATCATACCTATCACGTTTGAAAAATAAATTTCTAAATAATTCATCTGCTGATTCAATTGTAGGAGGTTCCCCAGGCCTCATTACTTTGTAAATTTCAAATAATGCATCAACTCTGTTTTTATTTTTGTCCGCAAAAAAGGTATCCCTAACATAAGACCCCTGTCTATCATTATTAATATCAAGTATTTTGAACTCCTCGATATTTTCTTTATTTAAAAAATCTATTACTTCGTCATCTATTTCTGCACCAGCTTCAAAATAAATAATACCGTTTTCTTTATTGAAAATATCTTCTGCTAAGAAATTACCTTTAATATCCTCATTCGATATAAAAGCTTCTTTAAGTGCCTTTTTTTCTACTTCTTTTGCCAAGACAACATTAAACTTACTGCCTTTCTCAGCAATAATTTTTCCATCTTCTGAATTAATAAGATCAAAATTTAATTTGGAGCCAATAAAGTCTTCCTTTTTGAATTTAAATTTCCACCCATTGTTTGTTTTAAAATAAGATTTAACAGAATAAAAAAAGTTATATAAATCCTCGTGTGAATACCCTGTAAGTTTATTTTGATCAATTTCAGAACCATTGCTTTTTTTTCTATACTCTTCAGAATTTTTGTTATCTAAAGCTAGTAATAAAGTGGAAGCTAAAATCTTTCTTCTTTTATCGATCCTTACATACATTAGGTCTTTTGCATCAAATTCAAAATCGATCCATGAGCCATTGTATGGAATTAATCTCGAGGCGAACAAAAACTTACCAGTTGAATGACTTTTGCCTTTATCGTGATCAAAAAAAACACCAGGTGATCTGTGCATTTGTGAAACAACAACTCTGGTAGTACCATTGAATACGAAAGTGCCTTTATCAGTCATCAATGGCATGTCCCCTAAATAGACATCCTGTTCTTTTATGTGCTTTATAGACTTGACTTCTGTTTCTTCATCAATTTCCCAGATAATCAACCTTAACGTGACTTTTAGCAATGATGCAAAAGTGCCGCCCCTTTGTATGCATTCATCTACATCATATTTAGGGTCCTCAAGCTCATATTTTACAAATTGTAATTCTGCTTTTTCTGAAAAATCTCTTATTGGAAATACTTTCTTGAAAACAGCTTGCAATCCAATTTCATCACGATCTTCTGGTTTCACATCACGTTGTAAAAAAAGCTCATAAGAATTCTTTTGTATCTCAAGAAGATTTGGCATTTTGGTAAGTTCTGGAATCTTTCCAAAACTTTTTCTGACATTATGTTTATGAACAAATGATTGTTTCATGAAAATATACCTATTTAAGTTCTACAGTAGCGCCAGCATCTTCCAGCTGTTTTTTAAATTTTTCTGCATCCTCCTTTCCAACCCCTGTTTTGATTTCTTTTGGTGCAGCTTCAACTAAATCTTTTGCCTCTTTTAAACCAAGACCAGTGATTGTTCTAACCTCTTTGATAACATTTATTTTTTTTTCACCAGATGCACTTAAGAAAACTGTAAATTCAGTTTTTTCTTCAGCAGCAGCTGCTGTATCACCACCAGCAGCAGCAGGAGCGACAGCGGCAACAGGTGCAGCAGCAGAAACTCCCCACTTTTCTTCTAAAATTTTTGTAAGTTCTGAAGCCTCAAGCACCGATAGATTCGATAAGTCTTCTACTATTTTTTCCAAATTGGCCATTATTTCTCCTTAGTTAAAGTTAGTTGTTGTTTTGTTTAGGTTTTTTATTTATTAGTCTTGTAAGAGATGATTGCGGTTCAGATATAATTCTAACTATATTTGACAGAGGGCTAGATATAAGACCAACTATTTTAGCCCTCAATTCATCCAAACTTGGTAAGCTTGCTAAGGTTTTAATTTCATCAACACTTAATTCTTTGTCACCAATTGCACCACCTACAATCTTCAGATTTTCATTATTTTTAGAAAAATCAAAAACTGCCTTTGCACACGAGGCAGGGTCATCAGAATAAGTGACTGCTACCGGACCATTAAAATATTTTTCAAGAGCCTCATAACATGTATCTTTTATAGCAATTTTTACAAGACTATTTTTTGTCACCTTGAAAATTGCCTTGTTTTCCTTAACGCTCTTTCTCAAGTCAGAGATATCCGATACACTCAAACCCTTATAGTGAGAAATGAGCAAAACTTTAGCGTTTTCAATCTTTGAGTGAAAATCATTAACAAAAAACTCTTTTTCTTGCCTATTCAATTTTTCTCCTTAAAAACTAATAATTTAAATATAAATTTATTGACCAAGAAACAGACTATTTTGTGCCTCATTAGGAAAAATATTAAAGCTTCACTACCTAATTTCTCAGACAATAAAAAGTTTTGTTTATTTAATAACACTTGTTTCATCAATTTTCAACCCCGGTCCCATTGTAGAACTTAAAAAAATTTCTTTTACAAAAACACCCTTTGAGGTCGACGGTTTAACCTTTATTAATTCACTATAAAAATACTTGATGTTATTAATTAAATCTTCATCACCAAGTGAAATATTCCCTACAGAGGCATGAACAAGACCACCTTTATCAGATTTATATTCTAATTGCCCAGCTTTTACATTTTTAATAGCTTCATCAAGGTTTTTCGAAACTGTTCCTAGTTTTGGATTTGGCATCAATCCTTTTGGACCTAAAACCTGACCCAAGGCTCCAACCTTAGCCATCATACCAGGAGTAGATATACACTTGTCAAAATTTAATTTACCGCTTTTAATCTCATCGATTAAATCGTCAGAGCCAACTATATCGGCACCCGCCTTTTTTGCTTTTTCTGCGTCATCTCCATCCGCGAAAACTGCAATTTTTATATCTTTTGCTTTCATCTTAGGCAAAGATAAAACTCCTCTTACAGCTTGGTCAGATTTCTTAGGGTCAATTCCTAGCTTTAGACATATATCAAGAGATTCATCGAATTTCTTTGAACTATATTTTTTAGATAGTGCAATCGCATCTTTCAAAGAATATTTCTTTGTCGAATCAATTTCTTTATTAAGTAATCTTTTTTTTTTATTCATAATTTTTTTACTCCACTAAAATACCCATTGAACGTGCAGTTCCAGCTACCATTTTTTTGGCAGCTTCCAAATCATCCGTATTTAAGTCATTCATTTTTTGCTCAGCAATTTCCTTTATCTGCAAATCTGTAATTTTCGCAATACTTTCTTTCCCAGGAGTCTTAGATGCTTTTTTTAATTTCAAAGTTTTTTTTATAAAGAATGATGTAGGTGGTTGCTTTGTTTCAAAAGTAAAGCTTTTATCTTGATACACAGTAATTACGACAGGGATTGGCATATCTGGTTCAAAACTTTTGGTTGCATCGTTAAATGCTTTACAAAATTCCATTATGTTAACACCTTTTTGTCCCAGTGCAGGACCTACAGGTGGAGATGGATTGGCCTTTCCCGCTGGAATTTGAAGTTTAATATATCCGTCAACTTTTTTTGCCATTTTATAATTCCTTTAGTTAAATTTTTTCAACTTGTGCGTATTCTAAATCCACTGGTGTAGATCTTCCAAAGATTGATACTGAAACCTTTAATCTGGCTTTTTCTTCATCAACTTCTTCTACTAGACCATTAAATGAAGTAAATGGACCATCAGATACTCTAACCTGTTCACCTACTTCAAAACTCACTGAAGGTTTAGGTTTATCCAATCCTTCTTTGATTTGGTTTTCAATTTTCTCAATTTCAACCTGCGAAACAGGTGTAGGTTCACCCTTTTTCCCTCCAAGAAAACCACTTACCTTTGGAACACTTTTAATAACATGCCATATATCATCGGTCATAGTCATCTTCATTAAAACATATCCAGGAAAAAATCTTCTCAAAGACTTTATTTTTTTTCCTTTTTTCATTTCAATAACTTCTTCAGCTGGAATTTTGACCTCTTCAATTTTTTCCCAAAGTCCTTTTTTCTGAGCTTGCGTTTTTATGGTATCAAGAATTTTTTTCTCTTCACCAGACCTTACTTGAAGAATAAACCATTCTGACATTCTAACTTACCAAAAAGAATTCAACTATAAAAGATATTAATTTGTCTACGAGTAAAAAAAACACAGATGCTATGAAAACAAAGATGAAAACCATTATTGTTGTCGTTGTTGTTTCAGACTTGGTTGGCCAAGTAACTTTTAACGTTTCTTGTTTTACTTCGTTATAAAAATTTTTGATTTTATTCATTAGACAACCTTTTTATTGGATATTGATAACAGAAAGCTAAAAATTATCAATAGGTTAAATAAATTTTAACTGACAAATTTGGCAGGGGCGGAGAGACTTGAACTCACGACCTACGGTTTTGGAGACCGTCGCTCTACCAACTGAGCTACACCCCTAAATTCCTTGGAGCGGGTGAAGGGAATCGAACCCTCGTAATCAGCTTGGAAGGCTGGAGCTTTACCACTAAGCTACACCCGCAAAATAAAAATATACTTTCTCAAATAGCATGTGGTATATTTAAAGTAAACATAATATCAAATGGCGTTCAAATTTTATCATAATCCAAATTGTTCAAAATCGAGGAATTGTTTAAAAATTTTAGAAGAAAAAAATACTAAATTTAAAATAATTTTGTATATGAAAAATAGACTTACATACGATGAAATAGAAGAAATAACCAACAAATTACTGGGTGATTTAACACATATTATTAGAAATTCCGACAAGGTAAAAATAAATTGCAAACAAAACAATCATGAGCTTGTAAAATTTATTTTTGAAAATCCTAATCAACTACAAAGACCTATATTTTTCAATGGGAAAAATTATATAATTTGCAGACCCCCAGAAAAAGTTTTAGAGTTTATATAACAATTTTTTGGTGGAGGGAGTAGGATTTGAACCTACGTAGACTTGCGTCGTCAGATTTACAGTCTGATGCCTTTGACCACTCGGCCATCCCTCCTGAAAAGAATGTATACTTTGCATTATATGATAATTAAAGTAAAAAAAAAAAAAGATTTTTTTTAAGGATTTAGATTTGCAAGATATTGAGAAAATTTATGGTCTTCATGCCTGTGTATCAGTTTTAAATAATAAGCAAAGAAATATTATCGAAGTATTATGTACTGATGATACTTTGCAAAAAATTAGAGATAAAATTAATAATCTTAGATATTTGAATAATCTCAAAGTTTTAAAAAGAAAAGATCTAGATGATAGATTACAAACAAAAGTTCATCAGGGAATTGTAATATTCTGCGAAAAAAGAAAAATTAATTTTACCAATAAATATTTGAATAACGAAAGAGAAATACTCATTTTAGACAGCCTAAATGATTCACAAAATGTTGGTTCAATTATGAGGAGTGCATATCTATTCGGGATTAAATATATTTTTTTTAATGAGAATAACTCTTTTTCTATAAATTCTACTTTAATTAAAGCGGCATCAGGTTCGTATGAGAATGTGTACTTAATTCCAGTAAAAAATATAGTTAGTTTTATAAAAGAATTGAAAAAAAACGAGTTTTGGATTTTTGGTTTAGATAAATTAGGGGGGGAAAAAATTACTGAGATTGAATCGGAAACAAAAAAAGCTATTATCTTAGGTTCTGAAAGCAAAGGAATAAGAAAACTTATTAAAGAGAAATGTGATTTTCTAGTAAATATTCCAATGCTTAATAATGATTCAAATATTGATAGTTTGAATATTTCAAACGCAGCTTCGATTTTATTTTATGAATTAAGTAAAAAATGAGTATTAAGCCAGACTATTTCGATAACTTAGATAAACTTCATGATGAGATTGTAGCAAAATTGACTAGAGGGTTTTTAGACAAAAAATCTCCATATAGATATTTTGTATTATCCACATCCATAAAAAATAATGTCAACTCTAGAATGGTGGTTTTAAGAAATTTTTGTTCAAAAAAGTGGGAGCTTTTGCTCCACAGTGACTGTAGAAGTAAAAAGTTTCAAGAGATTGAGAGTAACAGAAATGTATCATTAAATTTTTGGGATCCAAAAAAAAGTATTCAACTAAGAGTCAAAGGTAAGGCAGAAAAATTTAATGAAACAAATAATTATGCTTGGAGCAGACTAAACGTTTGGTCAAAAAGAACGTATTTAACACAAAAAAAACCGGGAAGTGTGTCAACATCTCCCATATCTGGTTTTAGTGAAAAATTTTTAAAAACACCGCCTAATAATGAAGAAATTAATATAGGGTTTAAAAACTTTTGTCAGATAAAAGTTTTTATTAAAAAAATTGACTGCTTAATTTTAAATAGGTTTGGATACAGAAGAGCATTATTTGAGATAAAGGGAGATAAATTAAATAAAAAATGGTTGGTACCATAAATAAAAAGCATTTATTAGAAATTTTTATAATCTATTTGCTATTTCCATGTTTGATAGTATTTTTCAATCTTACTAAATATTTTTTATTAATTTTAATATTAATTTGCTTGATTACTTTAATATGCTGTCCATTAAAAAAAAAAGAATTTAGTAAAAGATTTAATAAAAAGTTTTTTTTGGTTGTTTCATTTGTTCTTTTTTTTATTATTACTCTTTTTTCTTTTTTAGATAAAAATACTTTTTTTTATGGCTTTATTAAAGAGCTGCCTAACATTTGGTTTATAGTTTTTATAATTTATCCAACATTTTCAGTAATACCTCAGGAAATTATTTACAGACATTTCTTTTTTCAAAGATATGGGTATTTATTTAAGAATGAAAATATTTTAATCATTTTTAATTCTTCGCTATTTGCTTATGGACATATAATTTTTTTAAATCTTGAAGCAGTTTTTATTTCTTTTCTAGGTTCAATTATTTTTAGTTATTCTTATTTAAAAGAATCGTTATTAATGTGTATTTTTCTTCATATCCTAGCTGGTCAATTAATTTTTTTAAGTGGTTTGCGGTATTACTTCTTAGAGGGAACAATAAGAAATATTAATTAATCTAAATTGATGCTTAAATTCTTTAAGTTACAATATCCATTAGGGTTTCTAATTAAATACTGCTGATGGTATTCTTCAGCATAATAAAATTTGTCTAGAATTTTTATTTCAGTTTCAATTTTACCAAGTTGAAATTCAAAAAATTTCTTCTGTGCATTGACTAGTAAATTTTTTGATTCATCAAGATCTTTATTTTTAGCAACTAAGATTATTGACCTATATTGGGAACCAATGTCATTTCCTTGTCTATTAACTTGAGTGGGGTCATGTGATACGAAGAAGGTATTTAAGATTTTTTTTAAAGAAATTATTTTAGGGTTAAATACCACTAAAACTACCTCAGCATGATTAGTTTCTCCCGTACATACTTTTTCATATGTTGGTTTGTCATAGTCACCACCGGCATAACCCACTGCAGTTGTGTAGACTCCCTTAGTTTTCCAAAAAACTCTTTCAGCTCCCCAAAAACAACCCATTCCAAGACAAATGGATTTTAATTTATCTGAAAATGGTGGTTTATAAGAATTCTTAAAAAACAAATGCATGAAATGTATATAATATTAATAAAGCAATTATACAAATATGAATAATGTTATTTTATAAAGGAAATTACTTTAGTTGGATTTAAATTATTATTAATTATTTCTTCTAAAAAACTTACATCGTATTTTTCAACTTTTTCTTTTGGTATTGCCAACACATTACAGGTATTTACTTGTTTTCCATAAATTTTTTTCTGACTATTAAAATAGTTATATTTGTTAAAAAAATTCGTCACAACCCAAAATAACCTGTAATTCTGATTTAACATGTACTGATTAACTTTACATTTTACTCCTACATGATTTTCATACCAAATTATTGGTCTATGAAAAGAAGTAATTTTTTTCGCACCTTTTAAAACATCTAGTTCCATTGTTTCAACGTCTATTTTTAAAAAATTACATTTTTTCAAATTTAACAGACCATCGACTTTTTTGACTTTTACGTTACTTGTTGTGTTTAATTGTGTCGCACTAAATTCATTTTTATATTTTTTCGGTAATCCAATTCCTCCAAAAACCCCTTTTTTGCCATAATCAAAATCTCTGAGTTTTATGTTATAATCTGAACTGCCTAGTCCTATATTAAAAATCTCAATATTTGATAATTTATTAATCTTTACATTCTCTTTTAAAATGCGAAATATAAAACATTGTGGTTCAAAAGCATAAACCTTTCCATTGAAACCGACTTTCTTTGCAAAAGGGATAGTAAATGCTCCTATATTAGAACCAATATCTAAAACAGTATCACCCTCATTAATAAAACTTAGCATTAATGTCAGTTCTAATTCAGAAAATTCTCCATATTCTCTCAAACTATCTCCAACACCTACATCATATCTTGGAAAAAAGAATTTCCCATGCTTTGTAATTGCCGAATCAATTATTTTTCTCATTTAGAATTTCAGCAAAAAATGTACCAAATTTAATTATTAGTATATTATTGTTCTTGTAGATAAAAATAAAACTATATACCATAAAATAATGGAACATTTTATAGAAGGATTCATTTCAAATCCTAATTTAAAAGGTGTCATATTTGGATTCGTGCATGCTTCAATTACCATAATTGGTTATTACTCTGGTCTGAGTGTCAATAGATTGTTAAAAATTGTTTCAAAAGGATATATAGCTGGTATTTTTGGGGCTGCATTATCTCACGTAGTTGCAGATCTAATTGCTAGCATGATTGATCCACATCTAAGAAGTATGGCTTTAGGAATTGTTGTTGGTGGCATAATACCCCTTCTATTCATACCTATCTTAGAAAAGTATTTTTCCAAAAGCAAAAATCATATCGTTGTTGGTGATCATGAAGATGTAAAAAAGGATTTAGATTCGCATTAAAATTTTACGATTACAAAAATTTAAACTCAAAATAAGATAATTTAATTTTTAAACTGTATGGCGTCCCCTACGGGATTCGAACCCGTGTTGCCGCCGTGAAAGGGCGATGTCCTGAACCACTAGACGAAGGGGACTATATTACTTGACAAATAATACAATAACTTTATATATAATTTTTTCATTATTTGGAAGTTTATTTTTATGAGAATTACTTTAATAATATTGATATTTACCTTTGCTTTCTTTTGCGAAAATTCAAAAGCTAGAGAATCAAGCGATAGAATATGTATGAAAAGAGGTTTTGAAATAATTTTACCTTACAAACATGCCATCGACGAAATTAAAAATACCCCATTAAATAAACAATTAAAACAGAATGAACTTAAGAATTATAAGCTCAATTTTGAAAGATCTTTTATTGGTATAGATCGATATAAAGATGCGGGTTGCTCGACATCAAGATTAGAAGAGTATATGTCATGTCTAGTTGAGACAGATGGTAAAGATTGCAAAATTTATTACTCTCAGATGCGCCTAGTGGATTAATAAACCAAATCCACAATATTAAATTGTAATTTACTTTCACCATTCCAGAAATTTGAATTTAAGCTACCAATCACATGGTATTTTTTGCCAGTCTTGTCCAATAGATGTTTGCCAAGTTTATTTTGATTAGCTTTAAAAGAAATACCCTTAATCGTATTACCATACAAATCACCAATAAGACAACTTACATGATTATCACCAACTATCCTGGAAAATTTAATAATACAATTTTTTATTAAGATCAAAGGCTTTGGGTTACCGTTACCAAATGGACTTAGTTTTTGAAGTTGCACATATAATCTATAATCAACACTTGATAGTTTTATTTCAAAATCATAGAATTTTCTATTTTCTATACCTTTAAATTTATAATTTTTTATATAATCCTTAAATTCACTTATCTTATCTTTCTTAATACTTAATCCAGCAGCCATTTTGTGTCCACCTCCCTTTTCTAAAATTTGTAACTCATATGCTGAATTAATTAGTTTACCAATATCAAATTCACCAATAGATCTACACGACCCTTTACATAAATTTTTTTCTTCTGAAATTATTATTACAGGCTTCAAAAATCTTTCCACTAGTCTGCTTGCAACAATACCTATAACTCCCTGATGCCAATTTGAACTATGAATACAAATAATATCGTCTTCTTTTTTAACTAGTTCAGTAGCTTCAATTTCAACTTTTTTTTCAATTTTTTTTCTTTTAGAATTTAGATCGTTTAACTTTTGAGCTATCAAATTTGTTTTAATTTCATCGTCAGTAGTTAATAGATCAACAGCAATTGATGGATCACCTAAACGACCTCCAGCATTTATTCTTGGGCCTAAAATATACCCTAGGTGGTATTCGTCTAAAATTTTATCGCCAATACCGGAGACATTTATAAGTGCTTTAATACCTTTGTTTTTTGTTTGATTTAAAACTTTAAGACCTGTTGTTAAAATTGATCTATTATAAATATCTTGTGGCATTACGTCACAGACAGTACCAAGCGCAACTAAATCCAAATATTCTATCAAATCTGGGGTATCATTTGATTCAGAAAAATAATTGATTTTTAATAGTTCTCTTCTGATTGATATCAAAAGCATAAATGTCACTCCAACTGCAGCTAAATTAAATAATTTTGATTTATCATTTTTTTGATTGGGATTAACAATAGAAAAAGCGTCAGGTAGTTCAGTTGATTGAATATGATGGTCTACAACAATAATTGATATACCTTTTTGTTTTGCCTGACTAATTACGTCAGTTGAAGTTATTCCACAATCTAAAGTAATAATTAAATCACAATTACTCTCTGATTTTAGTTTTTCAATTGCAGCTAAATTTGGTCCATAGCCTTCTTTAATTCTATTGGGAATATAGTAATCAAACTCTATATCAAGGTGTTTCAAAAAAAGACAAAAAATTGAGGTTGATGTAATACCATCTACATCAAAATCACCAAATAAACCAATTTTTTTTTTTTTTAATATAATTTCAACGATTTTTTTAGTTGCACTATCAAGACCTAGTAGTGAACTTGGGTTAGGAATAATATTTTTTATTTTTGGCTTTAAGAAATCATTTATGAACTCCAACTCAACATTTCTATTAGAAATAATTTTTGCTAAAAATTCATCTAATTGATAGTTTTTAAATATTTTATCAAATCTGTCTTTATCTATTAGTTTTTCAGTCCATAAGAAACCCTGAATAGATTTTGTATCTTTAATTTTAAGGATATCATCCATATTTTTTATTTAATTTTTAAATTTATCATATAAATTAGCATCATGAGAAATAAAAATATTTTAATTGCACAGGGTGGCGGCCCAACTATGGTAATAAATCAGTCACTTATTGGATTATTAATTAATGCAAAACGATCTGGTTTTAATGTTTATGGATCTTTAAATGGAGTAAGAGGAATAGTAAATAATAATTTTGTAAAACTAAACAAAATATCTGAAGAAAAATCAGAATTGATAGCCAATACACCATCTTCCATTTTAGGTTCTACAAGAGACAAACCTGATACAAAATATTGTGAAGAAATTCTTAAGGTTCTCAAACAAAAAAAAATAGATAGTTTCTTTTACATAGGAGGTAATGATTCCTCTGATAGTTTGAGAATTATTTCAGAAAAAGCAAAAATAGATAATTATGAATTACAATGTGTACACATACCGAAAACTATAGATAATGATCTTGTTCGTAATGATCATACTCCTGGTTTTGGCTCAGCTGCTAAGTATGTTGCAATGGCATTTAGTGGTATAAACTTAGATGTACGTTCATTACCAGGGGTCTACATTGGGGTTGTTATGGGGAGACATGCAGGATTCCTTGCAGCTAGTTCTGCCCTACTTAAAAAAAAAGAGGGGGACGGTCCGCATTTGATCTATACGCCCGAAATTGATTTTAATATAAAAAAGTTTTTTAAGGACATAAAAAATATTTATGATAAATATGGTAGATGTATTATTGCTGTTTCTGAAGGTATTCAAGATAAAAAAAGAAGACTGATAGCAAATTACGCTACTGATTTATCTGAAAAAGATTCTCACGGTAACGTTCAACTTTCCGGCACTGGAAGTTTAGGGGATTACTTAGTAAATCAGATTAAAAAAAATTTAAAAATAAGTAGAGTAAGAGCAGATACATTTGGTTATATGCAGAGGAGTTTTCTGGGTTGTTCGTCTGAAGTTGATAAAAAAGAAGCAATGTTAATTGGGAAAAAAGCATTTGATTATTCATTAAATTCCAAACAATCATTTTCTGTTTCAATTATACCAAGAAATAAATTTTCTTTACCATATTCTATCAAGTATGGAACAAATTCACTTTCAGATATTGCTGCAAAAACAAAATACTTAGATAAAAAATTTATTAATAAAAACCAAAATTTTATAACTCAGAGTTTCATCAAATATGCTAAGCCTTTAATTGGCAATGAAATTCCAAAATTTGTGACCTCTCCCAAGTAATCTCTACCCTGTAAATTACAACTCTTTCCTTTGTAGAATCCAGATTATTAATAAGGTTGATAGCTTTGCGTACATTTTTTTCTTCACAATTATGAGTTGTTATTACAATATTAACCTCATTGTTATTTTTTTCAGTATTATCTTTTTGATATAGCGTCTTTATTGAAATGTTAAATTTTTTTAAAATTTTTGAAATATCTGCAATAACTCCTGCAACATCAAATGTTTTAATTCTGAAATAATATGAACCATATCTTTCATCAATTTTGAAATAATCTTTCATGGTTAAAGTTTTAGTATTTTGATAATTTTGTTTTGAATAATTTGTCAGTGATATTCTTTCCAAGTCAGAAAGTACTGAAGTCGCTGTAGGAAGAGCTCCAGCGCCTTCACCTTGAAAAAAAAATTTTTTTGAACTATCAGTCTCTATTATTATACCATTAAACACATTGTCAACATTTCCAAGTAATGATTTTTTATTAACTAAAGACGGATACACAAACTGCATGACTTTAGATCTTACAATTTTAGTGAGACCTAATAATTTTATTCTAAAACCAAGTTCATCTGCATATTTAAGATCTGTATACTGAATATCTTCAATACCTGAAACAAAAACTTTTTCTAAATCAATTTTATTATTAAATGAAATAGATGACATTATTGATAATTTATGTGCTGTATCCATCCCATTTATGTCAAAAGATGGATCTGACTCTGCATATCCATGAGCTTTAGCATCATTTAGTATAGTTTTGAAATTTTTTTTTGTCTCCAACATCTTCGATAAAATATAATTTGAAGTTCCATTAAGTATTCCACTTATCTTTTTTATTGTATTTGAAACTAAAAAATTATTTATTATAGTAATAATAGGGATTCCTCCAGCTACTGACGCTTCATAGCCCACAAATACTTTTTGAGAATGAGCCAGTTTTAAAATAAAATTTCCATGCTTAGAAATTAGAGCTTTGTTTGCTGTAATTACATTTTTTTTTTTTTTTAATGCATCAATTACTATTTCTTTTGCTATACCATCAGAACCACCAATTAGTTCTATTAACAAATCGTAATCAGAAAAATTTAAAAAACTATTAGCATCAGAGAAAATTTTTGTTTTTTTAAAACTTGTAAAATCTCTAGATTTTCTTGAAGCAATTGCTGTAATTTTAATTTTTTTACCAATTTTGTTTTCAATTTTTTTTCTATTTTTTTTTAAAAGAACTAACACACCGTTACCTACAGTGCCTACACCAGCAATAGCAATCTTTAAATCATCCATTATATTAATATATCAGGTAAATTTCTGTCCTTTGATTTGCATTGGTACCTGCGGGCATCACTTCATGAAACAGGGGTTTTGAATCTGAGACTGCTTCAGTAATTAATTTATTTAAAGGAAACTTATTTTTAACGAACACTGAGGCAACCGCTTGTGCCCGTTTGTCAGAAATTACAAAATTTACCATTTTATGCTTTAAAATATCCATATCTTTTGTTCTTGTACTTGCATGTCCAACTATTTTTACAATCGCATCTCTTTCATTTGCAAGTTTAAGCACTTTCATAATTTTTTTATATCCATTTTTATCTATAGAACTTGAACCAGAGTTAAAATTTATTGTTGCAATTTTAAATTGAATTTTATTTTTAAGTTCAAGTTTTTTTACGAGTTTATCCTCTATCTTTTCACTTGTGGTGCTTTCTGTTTTTTTAATATTTGTTTCATTTTCTAATGGAGAACTAAATTCATCTTCTAGTGGAGAACTAAATTCATTTTTTAAAGGAGAACTAAATTCAGTTTTAACATTTTTATCTTCAGGGATATTAATTACCTCTACGTTCTCAACTTCAACACTTTCTAGAACTTCTTCCGATATTTTTTCTTCTTCAAAACTTGAATTTATATTATCTACTTCTTCTTGCGGTTCAATATCGTTATTTTTAGAAATTTCATCTTCTTTTCTTTTATCAACTTCAACTTCTTTTTCCTTAGATAAAAGTATTTCTTCAGACTCTTCGTTTTCACCTTCACTGCTAAATACAGAACTAACATAATCGTAACCAGTCTCAGTATATTCAGAAATTTTTCCGGAAATTTCACCAAGAGTTTCACAAGAAGTTAATTGCAAAATTAAAATAAAAGAAAAAATGAATTTTATAAGTCTGTTAAAAAAAATATTCATTTCATTATCATAAAGAGATTTTTTGATTCTAAAAACCATTTTTTAAAAATTCTTTTGCAAGTTTTTCATATACTAAGGGAGTATTATCTATTAATTCTAATTCTTTTGGCTTTAGTTTTCTTATGGGCTTCCCTGGGTTCCCAGCCCATAATTCATTTTTTTTTACAACTGTTCCAGGAGGAACTAAACATCCAGCAGCAATAAATGAATATTCATTAATTTCTGCATTATCTAATATTATCGATCCCATTCCAACTAATGAGTTTGAATGAATTGTACAAGCATGAATTGTAGCATTATGCCCAATTGTAACATTATCACCAATTATTGTTGGTGAACCTGCTCCACCTGTTGCGGAAAAGCCACCAGATGAGACATGAATTATTGTACCATCCTGGATATTTGTTTTCTCTCCAATTGAAATAAAATTAACATCTGCGCGAATTGTACAGTTGAACCACACGCTACTGTTTTTTTTAATTTCTACACTACCAATCACATTTGAACCTTCTGCAATAAAAACAGTTTTATCAATTTTTGGTTTTTTATTTAAATATTTTGAAATTTCAAATACCATTTTTTTCTTATTAAATTTAAGGTACAATACTTATATTTTTTAAACCTTCGTCTTCTTTGAGTCCAAACATTAAATTCATATTTTGGACTGCTTGACCAGATGCACCTTTAATTAAATTATCAATAACACTGATAATTATAATTGTATTATTTTTTTTGTTCTCATAAATTGCAAATGAAATTAAGTTTGTACCTACTACCTTCGAAATTTCAGGATTTTGATTTTCCCCTAAAATCTTTACAAATGTAAAATTTTTAAAATATTCTAAGAAAAAACCTCGTAAATCATTAGCTTCAATATTTAAATTTTTTATAAAGATTGTTGATTGTAACCCTCTGGAAATAGGTAAAAGATGAGTTAAAAATGTCATAGAGAAATTCTTACATATTTTGTTCATTTCTTGTTCGATTTCATATTGATGTCTATGTGTACATACATTATAGGGATAAAAGTTTTGGTTTAAATTCATAAATTGTTTTTGTTCTGTTACTTTTTTGCCAGCCCCACTAATTCCAGATTTAGAATCAACAAATATATCTAATTTTTTATTAATTATATTTGACTTCAAAATTGGAATTATTGGAATTAGTATTGAAGTTGGGTAACATCCAGGATTTGAAACAAAATTCGCTTTTTTAATTAAGTTGGAATTAAGTTCTGGCAACCCATATAAAAATGCTGAATTTTTTTTTTTAGATTTATGTTTAATGTTATATACTGCGTTATACAGAGAAATATCATCAAATCTATAATCAGCTGACAAGTCAATTACTTTTGGTCCACTAATATCGTTTAAAATCTTTTGCGACTCACCATGAGGAAGGCAACTAAAAACTAAATCAGAGTTTTTAAAATTGTAATCTCGATGACTAATAATTTTTTTTTGGGGGACATTAGTATTTTTTTGAAAAATTTCAGGTAAACTCATTCCTACTGTCTTATTCCCAAATACAGCATCTATGTAGATTTCACTATGATTAGTTAATATAGAAAGTAATTGAGCTCCAGTGTAACCTGCAACTCCGAATATTGAAACTTTGATTCCCATTTTAAAGAATTCATTAGCGTTTGGAAAATTGTGGTTTTCTTCTAGCTTTATGCCGTCCGTACTTCTTTCTTTCAACCTTCCTTGAGTCTCTGGTTAAAAAACCTAATTTCTTCAAACGTTCTCTTAGCTCCGGTTCAAATTCAACCAATGCTCTGCTAATACCATGTCTGAGTGCTCCAGCTTGTCCAGACAAGCCACCACCTTTAACTGTTGAATATATTTCTACATTTGAAAATCTATCAGTCTTTTTTAAAGGTTCCTCTAAAATCATTCTTAAAACATCTCTTGAAAAGTATTTATTACTACTTTTTCCATTAACTTCAATCTTACCATTACCTGGTTTGATCCAAACCCTAGAGACTGATTCTTTCCTTCTGCCAGTAGCGTAAGATCGTCCGAGTTTGTCCAACTTTGGTTTTTTCTCATCAATTTTATCTAGCGGTACTGATAAATTAGTTTTTTTTTCTATTTTTTCATTCATCCATTTTTCCTATTCATTGATAAAAACTTTATTTCTCTAGGCTTTTGTGCTTCCAATGAATGTTTCTCTTCAGCAAAAACTTTTAAATTAGAAAGTTGTTTTCTGGCTAGTTTATTGCTACTTAGCATTCTTTTGATTGCCATTTTTAACAGATTTTCTGGTTGTTTACTATCAAGAATTTTTTCAGCTGTTCTTGATTTTATTCCTCCAGGATAACCGGTATGCCTGTTATAGATTTTCTGTTTAAGCTTTTTTCCTTTGAGCTTAACCTTACTGGCATTAATGATAACTACATTATCTCCACAATCCATATGAGGAGTATAATTAGGTTTGTGTTTACCTCTTAGTAAAATAGAAACATAGGACGCAAGCCTACCAAGCACAGCTCCTTCTGCATTTATTAAAATCCATTCTTTTGAAATTTCTTTCTGTTTTAAACTTGTAGTTTTCATAATTATTCCAAGTGTTGATTGATAAAAAATAACCTAAAAAAGAATTGTGTCAACTATTTGAAAAAAAAGTTTGTGAATATGCCCATTTGATATATTTTTCACTCATACAACTAGATTCGATTATCGAAATAAATGGGATTTCATAATTATGAATCTTCTTTAAATTTTTAATAAATTCCTGTTTTTCAATTTGACTTTTAATAATCATTATAACCTCATTACTTTTGCAAAACTTATTTCCATCATTATAAAACGAACTAACACTGGGAATGACATTTATGCATACAGATAAGTTATTTGTAATTAAATTTTTAGCTATTCTCCTGGCTTCTTTATTTGAAGAAGTTGTTGTATAGTACATGTAAATTTTTCTTTCATTTTTAACGTTTTTCATGTCAGTTCATGTTATAAAAATATATATTCACTCAAATCTATTTGATGCAGTTTGTTAAGACTTTAAGATATTATCAATTTTCTTGCTAATGATTTCTAGATTAAAAACGATATCATGTTTTTCGATTGTAGTTTTTTTTTGTTTAAGTTTTTCATTGTCTATTTTTTTTATTGCTCCTTTAATTGAATAATTTTGATTGTAAAGTAAATCTATTATTTTTTTTAAAAGTAAAATATTATCTAAAGAATAATATCTCCTTCCATTTGCTTTTTGAATGGGCTTCAGATCTTTAAATTTTTTTTCCCAAAATCTAATTACATGTTTTTCGATATTTAATTCTTGTGAAACTTCAGCTATGTTTTTTAAGGCTTCTAAATTTTTCATTTATTAACGATTTATTTTTTTAATAAGAAGACTGGACGGTTTAAATGTTACCACTTTTCTAGCTGAAATTTTAAACTCTTTCATAGTTTTTGGATTTCTTCCAATTCTTTCCTCTTTTTTTCTTAGTTTGAATGTACCAAAGTTAGAAATTTTCATTTGTTTACCCTCTGACAGTGTTTTAAGAATTATTTTGAGCATATTATCAAGTACTTCAGCCGACTCATTTTTTGATAATCCAACGGATTCAAATAAATTTTCTACGATTTTTGCTTTTGTTAAAGTTTCCATAAATTCCTTTTTTTACTATTTTAGTTTCAAAATTCAATAATACAACTACCCCATGTTAATCCACCCCCAATTGCACATAAAGCCAATATATCTCCAGCGTTTATTAAACTCTTATTTACCCCAGATGAAACTGCTAAAGGTATAGACGCTGCAGAAGTGTTTGCATGTAAATCAACTGTTTTTATAATTCTATCATCTGAAATTCCAATTCTTTTTGCAACACCATTTATAATTCTCATGTTAGCTTGATGAGGTATCAACCATTTAACATCTTTAGTTTTTTTTTTGCAATCTTCTAAAGATTTAATAGTTGAGTCTGTAAGTTTAGTAACGGCTTGCTTGAAAATGTCTTGACCTTTCATTCTAATTTTACCAACTTTTTGATTTAAAGATGGTCCACCATCAGCATGCAAACTTTTTTCCCAGGAACCATCAGAATATATATTAGAAGACAATATACCTGTTTTTTTTCTGACTGCTCTTAACACAATTGCTCCTGCACCATCGCCAAATAAAACACAAGTTCTTCTATCTTTCCAATCTACGATTTTAGATAAAGTTTCAGCTCCTATTACTAAAATGTTTTTTGCTTTACCTGATTTAATTAAACAATCTGCAATATGTAATGAATAAATAAATCCTGAACATACAGCCTGTACATCGAATGCAGGAACTGAACCGAGTTTAAAATAGTTTTGTATTTTACATGCTGTTGCTGGGAATGTTTGATCAGGAGTTGTAGTTGCACATAAAATATAATCTAAATCTTTAGCATTTATACCAGCAGATTTGATAGCATTTTTTGATGCTTCAATTGCTAGGTCTGAAGTAAGTTCATTTTTGTCTGCAATATGTCTTTGTTTGATTCCTGTTCTTGACAATATCCATTCATTATTTGTTTCAACTATCTTTGATAATTCATCATTAGTAAGAATTTTTTTGGGTAAGAAATGTCCTGTACCAATGACTTTTGAATATATCATCTTAATTAAATTTTGAATGTTTTGTTAAAATACTTCTGATTTCATCATTGTAATTATTTTCAATTAAACCTACTGCAACTGATATTGCATTTGAAAAACCAAAAGCATCTGTTCCTCCATGACTTTTAACTACGATGCCATTTAAGCCAAGTAATATTGCACCATTATATTTTCTTGGGTCAATTCTTGCCTTAAATCTATTAAGAGCAGGTTTAGAAAGTAAATAACCAAGTTTCGCTATAATAGAACTCTCATAGGCATTTTTAAGAAAATTTAAAATCAAATCTGCAACTCCCTCGGCGGTTTTTAATGCAATATTACCTGAAAACCCATCGGTTACAACTACATCCACCTCACCTTTGTTAATATCGTTACCCTCAATAAAACCGTGAAAGTCAATATCTTTTACATTTTTTTCTAATTCTTCAAATGTTTTTCTGACAATACTGTTTCCTTTAATTTCCTCAGAACCGACATTTAAGACAGCAACCTTTGGTTTTTTTTTTGCTAAGACTAACTTTGAGAAAACCTCTCCCATAATTGCAAATTGTATTAAATTTTCATGTGTGCAATCTATATTAGCGCCTAAATCTAAGATTATATTTTCTCCTCTCATTGTTGGCATTAGACCGGCAATTGCTGGTCTATTAATACCTGGTATGGTTTTCAAAACAAACTTTGAAATAGCCATTAATGCGCCTGTATTTCCTGCGGAAACAAGTCCATCACTTTTTTTTTCATTCACATCATTAATAGCCAGACGTAAACTTGATTTTTTTAATTTTCTTAATGCATCAACAGGTCCATCTTCCGACTTAACAACTTCATCAGTATGAAAGAGCTCAAAGTTTTTAAATGACTTAAATTTATTTAATTCGTCAACTACTTTTTGTTTATCACCAAATAACCTAAAATGTACTTTAGGAAAGACCTTAGATGCTTTATATATTCCTTCAATGGTTGTAACTGGACCTTTATCTCCGCCCATTACATCTACTGCTAAATTTATTCGTCTCAAAACTAAGATCCAAAGTTATTATTCAATGTTTTCTTCATCTTCAGCTTCTTTAAAGACAAGAATTTCTCTCTTAGAATAATAACCACAAGAATGACAGATATGATGGCTAAGTTTAAGCTCTCCACAGTTTTGGCATTCAACATAACTAGACTTAACAAGAAAATCATGAGATCTTCTTTTATTTCTTCTAGAAGGAGTGGTTTTTCTCTTAGGTACAGCCATAATAAAAAAAGTTTAAAAGTGTTTTATACAAAATTTAATAATAATAACAACATAATTTTTTTTTTTTAGACTTTAAAGAAATCAACTACAAAAATATCTTCAATTTTTTTCAATTTTTTGTCAAATTTTTTAATAACTTTACAATAATAATTTGAAACTTTGTCAGCGTCAAAAGATTTACATGGGTTAGATTTTGTTGCAATATTTTTTCTAATAGATTTTTTTAATAGACCAATGTTTCCCAAGCTACTAATTTTATCAAAACTTTGTGTATAGTTTGATAATCTTCCATAAAAATTTTCGGCAAGTACTTTAATTTTTTTTCCAACAGATAGATCTGAAACACCGAGTTCTCTCAGCGACGCATCCATATCCTCAAAAAATATGTCAATTAATTTTTGTGACAAAATTTCATTTTCTTCTTTTTTTTTTATTATCCACAAAATAATTGAAAAATTTATTACAAGTATTTCAAATCTACCTTCAAAATCGTCAACAACATTACAGGTATCAAAAAAAAAAGGATTTCTTGAAATTTTTATAATTTTATAATAAATCTTATTTTCGAGGTTTTCTGTGTTATTAAATAAACTCATAAAATGTTAAAATATTCAAAATTAATATTTCTTTTTCTTTTTATCAATATAATTACTTCATGTATAAATAAAAAGATTATAAATGGACAACTTCCTGACAAAAATCTTATTAAAACACTTAAAGTCGGAAAAGATAAAAAAGATTTAGTTATCAAGATTTTAGGTTCTCCAACATTTCGAGGTCAATTAAATGATAATTCAATTTATTATGTAGAAGTTGTAAGTGAGCAATTTGCTTTTCTAGATCCAGATATAAAAAATCAAAATGTTATTCAATTGGAATTTGATAAAGAAAATATACTTAAAAATGTCTATTTATTTGAAGTTTCAGATAAAAACAAAATTGTGATGTCTGAAAGAGATACAGAAACTTTTGGAAGAGAGATAAGTTTTCTAGAACAAATTATTTCTAATATTGGACTACCTGGTTTAGGTAGAGGACCTATTATTGGCAGTGGTAAAGCTGACAAGTAGATTTCAATGTGATAAAATTGCTAACATTAAAATTGAAACAATATTAATTATTTTTATCATTGGGTTAATAGCGGGACCTGAAGTATCTTTATAAGGATCACCAACTGTATCTCCAGTTATGGCAGCTTTGTGTGCCTCAGAATTTTTTCCACCATGATTACCATCTTCAATATACTTTTTTGCATTGTCCCACGCACCACCACCAGAAGTCATTGAAATTGCAACAAATAGTCCCGTCACTATCGTTCCTAATAAAGTTGCACCCAAAGTAGTTAACGCAGCCTCTTGGCCTGATATAACGTTTATTGTAAAATATATTACAAAGGGAGCTAATACTGGTAATAAAGATGGAATAATCATAGCTTTTATAGCACTTTTAGTTAAAATATCTACAGCTTTACCGTATTCTGGTTGTGATCTGCCTGACATTATGCCCTTGTTCTCTTTAAATTGTCTTCTAACTTCATTTACTATCTGTTGAGCGGTTCTTCCAACAGCTGTCATACCAAGTGAGCCAAATAGGTATGGAAGCATTCCACCAATAATTAAGCCAATAACAACAAACGGATCTTCAAGAGAAAAAATAATATTAAGAGATGGAAAATAATACTTTAAGTCTTGTGTGTATGCCCCAAATAAAACTAATGATGCTAGTCCGGCTGAACCAATTGCATAACCTTTGGTGACAGCTTTTGTGGTATTACCAACTGCGTCAAGTGCATCAGTGGTTTTTCTTACATTTTCAGGTAAATTAGCCATTTCAGCAATGCCTCCAGCATTATCTGTAACTGGGCCATAAGCATCAAGTGCAACAATCATCCCAGCAAGTGCTAACATGGTAGTGGCTGCAATTGAAATCCCGTATAAACCGGCAACAATGTAAGAAAATATTATACCAAATATAATAACAATTGTAGGCAAAGCTGTTGATTGCATAGAAATAGCTAAACCTTGAATTATATTTGTTGCATGCCCAGATTCAGATGCACTTGCAACAGATTTAACAGGATAGTAATCTGTTCCGGTATAATACTCTGTAATTACTACTAGTAATCCAGTCACTAATAAACCAATGATTGCGCAAATGAATAAATCCATTCCGTTGAATGTAATTACAAATAATGTACTGTCACTAATTACGTGTTCTAATCCAATGAAAAAGTAAATTATAGCAAAAATTAAAATAGCAGATATCCCTCCTGTTACTAACAAACCTTTATATAAAGCACCCATAATATTATCTGATTCACCTAACTTCACATAAAAAGTACCTATTAAAGATGATAATATGCAAACACCAGCAATTAATAATGGAAACATCATAAGTATTTGTTGATCAGGCTCAGAAAATAAAATCATTCCTAAAACCATTGTTCCAACAATTGTAACCGCATAAGTTTCAAAAAGGTCTGCGGCCATACCTGCACAATCACCGACATTATCACCAACATTATCAGCAATAACCGCTGGATTCCTTGGGTCATCCTCGGGAATACCAGCTTCAATTTTCCCAACTAAATCAGCTCCTACATCCGCTCCCTTAGTAAAAATTCCACCACCTAACCTTGCAAAAATAGAAATCAAAGAGGCACCAAAGCTTAACGCAATTAAGGGTTCGATTAGTTCTCTGCCTCCGTAATCTCCAAAAACTGAAATTAAATACGCGTAGTATGAAATCATACCGAGCAGCCCAAAACCAACAACTAAAAATCCTGTAATTGCACCAGCTTTAAAAGAAATATCCAATGCAGGTTGTAATCCTTGTTTAGCAGCCTCAGCTGTTCTCACGTTTGCTCTTACAGAAACAATCATTCCGATATAGCCAGCTAATCCCGAGAGTATTGCTCCAATAACAAACCCAAATGAAACATAAAATCCGATTACATAATACAAAAAAACAGCTATGATTATACCCACAAAAAATATAGTCGAATATTGTCTATTAAGATATGCCTGAGCACCCTCTTGAATTGCTCTTGCAATGGATCTCATCTTTTCGTCTCCATCTGAGCAACTTAAAATGCTTTTACTTGTGAATGCACCATAAATAAGAGAAAGTAAAGCGCATCCGAAAACTAGGTAAATTTCATAAACCATTTAATCCTCAAATTAATTAACTAAAGTATCCTTATATATTAAATTTTTTTTTTTATCAAACACTAAAAATGACTAAATCCTATTTTTTGAAATGATATAAGGTTTTTCTCATTATCAATAATTTCTACACCCGTCCCATCTGAGAAAAACCCAATTTTTGTAATTTTTGTTCTTAAATTTTTATTTTGCTCAAAAAAAGTGTTTTGTTTTTTTTTATCCATCGAAAAAACTAATTCATAATCCTCACCAAAACACAATACTAACTCCCAAAAATTTAAATTCTTCTCAATATTTTGTTTTATTTTTTTTGCATTCTGTGAAAGAGGAATTTGATTTAAAAAAATAGTTGCCTTCAGATTTGAATTATCACATATATCTTTCAAATCCTTAATTAAGCCATCTGAAATATCTCTACATGCATTTGAAAAACCAATAAGCCTCCTACCAATATCCAATCTTGGACTAGGTAATAAATGTTTTTTTACAAAATAATTTACAATTTGTTCGTCTAATTTAATATTATTTTGTTTTTGATTTAAGATGAAACCAAGTGCTGAGTCACCTACATTTCCTGTCACAAAGATGTCTGATTTAGTAGTTGATTTAGATTTTAAAAATTTTTTTTTTATTTTTCCTAACATAGTTACTGATAAAAAAATTTTACTTGAAGAGGAAAGATCACCACCGAACAATTTAAGATCATATTTCTTTTGATCCTGACTCAGGCCTAAACAAAAATTATTAATCCATTTTTCTTTCAAATTATTCGGCATTCCAATATTTAAAAGATATCCATAAGGACTTGAACCCATTGATGCCAAATCCGATAAATTTACTCTTAAAATTTTTTTTGCCAAATATTTTGGATTTATTCTACTATCAAAATGAACATCTTCTATCATCATGTCAGAAGTTACAACTAAATCAGAAGACTTTCTAATTATCGCAGCATCATTAGATAAATTCTGCGATTCAGGATTTTTTGATAAAGGCAAAAAATATTTTTTTATTAAATTCTTTTCAGTAGTCATGATTTACTTTTATTGTAAATATTTGAAATAACTGCGTTTACAAAGGCTGATTCTTTTTCTAAAAAAAAAGACTCAGTAAGTGATATATATTCACTTGCTACTACACCTAAAGATAATTTAGGTGATAAAATTATTTCAGAGACAGCAGAAATTAAAATTGCATTGAGTAAAATTGGTAACCTCTCTATTTTCCATTTTTCTGATAAATTACTTTTGATTAATTCATTAATTTCCTTTTCTTTAATTTTAGAATTTTTTATGATTTGTTCAAAATATTTAAAGTCTATTGACTGTTGAGTTTTACTAAGAGAATTTTCAAAACTATAAAATATATCTATATTATGTCGATCAAATTGTTCTAATATTTCTTCAAAACTTGTTTTAGAAAGAATTTTTTGATAAATAGCTTGTACACAAAGGTATCTTGCTAGAGATTTATTAGAATTTTTTTTCATTTATTAGTTTCATCATTTTCATACAAGTTACAGCCGCTTTTGCTCCTAAATTTTTTTTTTTTTCAATAGATCTTTCAATTGCTTGTTGATAGTTTTCAACGGTCAATAGACTAAAGGCTAGTGGAAGTTTATCTTTGTTAACAATTTTATATACAGAACTTGAAGTTACATTTACAACTAAATCGTAATGACTTGTTGCACCGCGTATGACACAACCAAAAATTATAAAACCAGAAAACTTTTTTTTATACATTTCTAGAATTACAGGAATTTCTAATGCACCTGGTACGTGAATAACTTCAAACTCAATATTTAATTCTTTGAGAACACGTGAAGAGCCATTTAATAAGTTCTCAGAGATTTCTGGGTAGTAATCAGCATTAATAATAAGAATCTTTTTTTTCATTAGGTGATTTAATAATTGGTTTTATGTCATGTATTTTTAATCCAAATCCTTCTATACCTACTATATTTTTTTTTGTATTTGATAAAAGACATATTTTTTTAATTCCTATATCAAGAAGTATCTGAGCGCCAATTCCATATTCTTTCAAAATAGGTTCAGATGATATAATTTTTTTTTTATTTTTATTGATATCTAGTTCTTTTTTTGGGTTTCTAATAATTACTATTACTCCATTAGTTTTACTTATATATTCCATGCTATTGCTTAGCTGAGAATCTTTACTCGAATAAATTGACAAAAAGTCATTATACATATTAAAGGTATGCATTCTTACATTTATGATATTTTCCGATTTTATTTTACCCTTTACCAAAACTATGTGTTGTGTAGAGTCGATTATATTTTTATAAATAAAAAGATTAAATTCACCGAATACTGTATGTATTTTTTCATTGTGAACACATTCAACAAACTTTTCAGTTTTCATTCTATATTCAATTAAGTCTTTTATTGTTCCAATTTTCAGCTTATGTTTTGTGCAAAAATCTATTAGATCATTGTACCTAGCCATAGATCCGTCATCATTCATTATTTCGCATATGACGCCTGAAGGCTTTGATCCAGATAATCTTGCTAAATCTACCGCAGCTTCTGTATGACCAGCCCTCACTAAAACTCCGCCTTTTTTTGCAACAAGAGGGAAAATATGCCCAGGACTGACTAAATCTCCAGATTTAAAATTTGAGCTTACTGCAACTTTTACTGTTTGGGCTCTATCCATAGCACTAATACCTGTTGTTACTCCATGCTTAGCTTCAATTGAAACTGTGAAAGCTGTTTTATTCCTGCTTGCATTTTCGTTTGCCATTAATTCAAGTTGTAATTTTTTTACTCTTTCGTCATCAAGTGCAAGGCAAATTAAACCTCTTGCATGTTTGGCCATAAAATTTATTTTTTCAGAATCTACCTTTTCAGCAATAAAAACCAAATCTCCTTCATTTTCTCTATTTTCATCATCAACAATTACGACTAACTTACCTTTTTGCAAATCTTCGAGAATTTCACTTATTGGAGATAATATTTTTTTGTTAGTCATGAATTATTTACCAAGAGCTTTAAATACATATCTGGCGAGCATGTCAATTTCGATATTTAATTTAGACCCTTTTTCAACATTTTTAAGTGATGTGTTATTCCAAGTATAAGGGATTATGTTAACTGTAAAAATATCATTAAGGACGTCATTTACAGTAAGCGAAATTCCATCAAGTGCAACAGAACATTTCTCAGTAATAAATTTTTGTAATTTTTTTGTAGTCTTAAATGTTAATAATCTTGAATCGGCAACTTTTTTTATTTTTTCTATAGTAACTTGTCCGTCCACATGCCCAAAAACAAGGTGACCGCTTATGTCCTGTCCCATTAATAATGATTTCTCTAAATTTATGATATCTCCCTTTTTTTTATTTTTTAAATTTGTTCTTTTAATAGTCTCTGGAGAAATATTAACACAAAAGGTATTTTTTTTTTTTTGAGATACGGTTAAACATATCCCAGAGCACATGATTGATTCACCAATATAAAGTTTTTTTATATCAGTTTTAATTTTTAAGAAGTTATTTTTAGTATCAATCTCTTCAATTATACCTTGGTTTTTTACTATTCCATTAAACATCTAAAATCCAGTATATATTTTCTTTAAAAAGTTTTCATATTTAACATTTCTGTAGTGTTCAATTACATCATTTTTGAAATTCCACACTTTTTTTAACAAAAAGTTATTTTTACTTATATTTGGATTTGGACCAATCTTGACAAGTGTATCTAATCCATCTTTGCCTAAAAAAAAATTTCCACGAGTGATTATTAAATCATCAACCAAATTTTCTCTAAGAAAAAAACTATTTATTTTTGCACCTCCTTCAACGAGCACGTTTGAAATGCCATAAGAGGTTAATTTCTCAACAATATTTTTTATTTTGAATTCCCTTTCATTAAAAATATGAAATTCGATATTTTTTTTACTAATAAAATCATTTTTTTTTTTTAAATTGGTTGTAAATACTATTGTTTTTACTTTGGGATTTATTGAAAATATTTTTAAATTTTTAGACAAATCAAAATTTTTTGAAATAACTATTTTAATTGGTGAAAAACCCTCTAATCCTTTCAGCCTACAATCAAGTCTCGGATTGTCAATCTTTGCAGTATTTCCACCAATCAAGATTGCATCATTTTCAAATCTTAAGGAATGTACAAAACATCTAGTAATTCCATTAGTTATCCATTTATTTTTATTTCCGTAGATTTTTCCATCAAGTGAGGTAGCAATTTTTAATGTAATTTTTGGTCTTCCAAATATTCTATTTAAGAAGTAACCGCTATATAAATCAATTGCTGATTTTTTTAGTAACCCATTAGAAACACTAATTCCGTATTTTTTTAAAATTTCTTTTCCTTTTCCGTTTACTCTTTTATCAGGGTCAATAACTGAAAATACAACTTTTTTAATAGGTGTTTTTAAGATTTCTGACACACAGGATTCAGACCTTCCTTTATGGCAACAAGGTTCAAGAGAAGAATAACAAATATAATCTTTTTTTGGTTTAAAAACAGTCTGTTTTATTGCATTAAATTCGGCATGAGGTCTACCGCTAATCTGAGTTTGACCATAAGAAACTATTTTATGATCTTTTTTTATCTTATCATATTCGACAATTACACATCCAACTGGTGGGTTTGGAAACGTAAAACCTGAACACTTTCTTGCAAGATCAAGAGCAATTTCCATATATTTGCGATCAGAATACACAAATTAGTTATTTTGTAAATTTAGATTACTATCAATGAATTTCCTAAAATCGTCTGTTTCTTGAAAATCCTTATAAACTGAGGCAAATCTTAAGTAAGCAACTCTATCTAATTCTTTTAATGCATCCATAACTAATTCCCCAACAACCTTTGAGGGAATCTCAATTTCTCCTGAACTTTCCAAACGTCTCTGAATACTGTTAGCAACTAGTTCTATCTGGTCGGGATTTACAGGACGTTTTCTACAAGAAATATTTATAGATTTTACCAGTTTTTCTCTTTCAAATGTTGCTCTTTTACCGTCTTTTTTAAGAATAGTAAGTTCCCTGAGTTGTACTCTTTCAAATGTTGTGAACCTTGCCCCACAAGCGGGGCAAAGTCTTCTTCTTCTGATTGATGTGTTATCCTCTGTGGGCCGTGAATCCTTTACTGATGTTTCGTCATTTCCACAAAATGGACAACGCATAAATTACCTCATTTATATAACAGATGTGTAAATTGGAAATTTATCGCATAAGCTTTTAACTTTAATTTTAACTTCTTTCTCAACATTTTCATTATTATCATTATTTTTCTCAAGGCCATCCAATACATCCCCAATTAAATTTCCTATCAATTCAAATTCGCTTTTACCAAATCCTCTACTGGTACCAGCTGGAGAACCAAGTCTAATACCTGAAGTAACAAATGGACTTTGAGGATCAAAAGGAACACCGTTTTTATTACAAGTAATTCCAGCGTTCTCAAGCGATCTTTCGGCATCTTTTCCTGTCAAATTTTTTGGTCTTAAATCAACCAATGTAAGATGAGTATCAGTTCCCCCTGAAACAACTTCTAGCCCTCTTTCTACCATCACTTTAGATAAAACTTGAGCATTTAAAATTACATTTTTTATGTAGTCAACAAAATTAGGCTTAAGGGCTTCACCGAACGCAACAGCCTTAGCACAAATCACATGCATCAACGGACCACCTTGCAAACCTGGAAATACTGCAGAATTAATTTTCTTTGCAAAGTCTTGATTATTTGTTAGAACTAACCCACCTCTTGGGCCTCTTAGAGTTTTATGAGTAGTTGTTGTAACCACATCGGCATATTGGAGAGGGTTAGGATATTGTTTAGTAGCTACAAGACCAGCAAAATGTGCCATATCAACAAGTAAAAGTGCCCCAACAGAATCAGCAATCTCTCTAAAACGTTTGAAATCTATTATTCTTGGATAAGCTGATCCTCCGGCAATAATAAGTTTAGGTTTGTTCTCCAATGCCAACTTCTCAACTTCGTCAAAGTCAATAAGTGCATCATCCTTTTTTACTCCATACTGAATAGCGTTAAACCACTTCCCTGATTCGTTTGGGGGAGCACCGTGAGTCAAGTGCCCACCAGCTGCCAGTGACATTCCCATGATCGTATCTCCTGGCTTAAGAAGCGCGAGAAATACAGCTTGGTTAGCTTGTGAACCAGAATGAACCTGAACATTTGCAAAACCTGCATCAAACAGTTTCTTGGCTCTATCTATACAGATTTCTTCAACAACATCAACGTGTTCACAACCTCCATAGTATCTCTTACCTGGATAACCTTCTGCATATTTATTAGTTAAAATTGTACCCTGTGCCTCAAGTACAGCTTTAGAAACGATATTTTCGGACGCTATTAATTCAATTTGATCATTTTGTCTATGAAACTCGCTTTTTACTGCATCTAGTACAGCTGGATCGGTTTTAGTTAGACTGCTCTCAAAAAATAGTTGTTCAGACATGGTATCTCCTTAAAGTTAAATTTAATCACAAACATTTGTTAATCTTATTAAGTCTATTCGTATGCCTACCTGCTTCAAACGACGTTTTAATAAAACATAGTATACATTTAGTAGCTTCGTCATATGAAATCAACCTTGACCCAAGCACAAGTACATTTGCATCATTATGTCTTCTACACAGTTTAACCATTTTTTCATTTAAACACAATGCAGCTCTTATTTTTTGATATCTGTTAGCTACAATCGACATTCCAATTCCACTTCCACAAATCAAAACCCCACTATTGTAATAGCCTTCACTAATCTGTTCGCATAATTTATGCGCATAATCAGGATAATCTACAGAATTTTCACTTGATGTACCCATATCATGTAAAGTTTTTTTTTCTTTTTTAAAAAAATCTACTAATTTTTTTTTCAATATGAACCCAGCATGATCACTTGCAATTAAAATCTTGTTTTTATTGTTCATTTTTTGATCTTTCTTAAATCATTTTTTAGTTGAGGTGCAAGAAAGTACAACCCAATTATATTTGGAACAGACATCGCAAAAATCATTGCATCTGAAAAATTTATCACGCTACTTAAATTCATTGTCGTTCCAATAACCGTAAAGAATAAAAAAATAAATTGAAACATATATTGATTTCTTTTTGTTTGACCAAACAAAAATGTCCAGCAAGTCAAACCATAGTAAGACCAAGTTATTAGGGTTGATATTGCAAATAAACTAATTGCAAAAGCCAATAAAATTGGAAACCATGGAGCTATAGTTTGAAAAGCCCTTGAAGTCAGTGCTACTCCTTCAATTTGATTAGATTCCAAATAAGATCCAGTTATTATTATAACAAGTGCAGTCATTGAACATACTATTATGGTATCTATTACTGGGGATAACAATGACATAAATCCAGGATTTAAGTGGGTTTTACTTTTTGCTGGTGCGTAAGCAATTGGTGCAGAACCTATACCGGACTCATTCGAAAAAACAGCTCTTCTAATACCAGCAATCATGGTTCCTATGATTCCCCCAAAACCAGCATCAGTTGAGAATGCACTGAGAAAAATTTTTTCTAAGGTTTCTGGAACAAGCGTTAAATTTGAAAAAATTATATAAAGGCAAGAAACTACATAAAAAATACCCATGATTGGGACCAGTTTTTCAGTAACTTTACCTATAGATTTAATACCTCCAACAATTATTAAACCAACTACCAAAGCAAAAAAAATACCTCCGAGCCAAGCCTTTCCATATAAAACGCTGTCCTTCCCTCCTGTTGCCTCAAGAATTTGTTGAAAAGCTTGATTGGCTTGAAACATATTTCCGCCTCCAAAAGAACCTCCAATGCAACAAATTGCAAATACAATTGCTAAAATTTTACCAATTTTTGGAAAACCTTTTTCACTGAAACCTTCAGATAAGTACCTAATTGCACCCCCTGAAACTGTACCGTCTTTATGAATAATCCTATATTTATGCCCCAAACTCACTTCAACGAACTTTAATGTCATTCCAAAAAAAGCCATGACAATCATCCAAAACATTGCACCTGGACCACCAATTGAAATTGCTACGGCTACTCCAGCAATATTTCCAAGACCAATTGTTCCTGACATCGCAGCTGTAAATGATTGAAAAGGAGTAATTTCTCCAGGATCAGATTTTTTATCATATTTTCCAAATGCTACTTTTAGACCCTCAGAAAAAGCGAAAATATTTATAAATCGAAAATAAAAAGTGAAGAAAATACTTGCTAGTACAAGCCAGATAACTATTAGAGGTAAATTATTTTGAAAAAAACTTATTTCCCAAAATATCAATCCCGTTATGGAGTCAGATATTGGGTGAATAAAATTATTTATTTTTTCATCAAAATTTTCAAAAAAGGTCATCATCAAACATACTAATTTCAGAGATTATTTATTTTAAATATTTTTAAGTTCTGCATCAAGAATAGAATAAACATTTTCAAGGGTTTTAGTGCAAATACAGTATGGAGGCATCAAGTAAATCGTATTCCCTATTGGTCTTATTAAAAGACCTTTTTTAAGGAATTGTTCTCTAATTTTAATACTTATTTTCGAGCCATATTTTCGATCCGTTCCAATTAAATCAAAGGCAGCGATACTACCTATTAATCGAGTCCTAGAAACTTTCGTATTAGATTTTAAAAGATTAATTCCTTTTTTGTGAATTTTTTCTATTTCAGAAACTTTGTTCAAAACATTATTTTTTTCAAAAATTTTTAATGATCCTAAGGCAACAGAACAGGCTAGTGGATTTGCTGTAAATGAATGCCCATGCAAAAACGTTTTCTTGAAATCTGTATCAACAAATTCATTGTGAATTTGTTCGGAAAAAATTGTTGCTGCAAGAGGTATGTATCCTGCTGTGAGGGATTTAGCTATACATACGACATCAGGCTTTGTTCTAATATACTCCATTGCAAACATTTTTCCTGTTCTACCAAATCCAGTCATCACCTCATCGAAAATAATAATTATATTTTTTTCTCTAAATCTCTTAAGTACTTTGTCAAGAAATAAAGGATCACACATCTTCATTCCTGAAGCACCTTGTATAATAGGTTCTATTATAACTGCAGCAATTTCATTCGAACTATCATTCAAGATTTCATTAACAAAGTTCAATGATTCTTTTTCTTTTTCATATTTTTTATTATCTCCTTCCCAAGTTTCAGGAAATGGAATAAAGGTTGTATCTAGAGTTAAATTTTTAAATGGTCCATAGAATCCACTTGAGTATCCAACTGACATTGCTCCAAATGTATCTCCATGATACCCTCCTTTGAAGGCCAAGAATTTTGTTTTTCTTTTTCCTCTATTATACCAATATTGAATTGCAACTTTTAGTGCAACTTCCACCGCTGTAGAACCATTATCAGAATAAAAAACTCTTGACAATTTTTTTGGTAAAAGTTTAATTAATTTTTCAGCAAGAGATGTTGCTGGTTCATGAGTAAATCCAGCAAATAAGATCTGTTCAATTTTTTTTGCTTGCGAATTTAAATCTTTTATTAGCTCAGCTCGTGCATGCCCGTGCGTGTTAACCCACCATGATGATATTAGATCAAGATATTGATTTCCATCAATGTCAAAAACTTTTTCATCTTTGCCTGAAACAATTACAATTGGATCTTCACAATTCTTTTTTTGCGTAAATGGATGCCAAATATGTTTTCTATCCAATTCTAAAATTTTTTTTTTCATCATATTTCTATAAGACTTTCAAATTTTTTTATAGTTTCAAAATCTATTTTCTCTACTTTTGGCAAACATCCCAATACTATTTTTTTTCTTTTTAAGACATAAATTTTTTTTACAAATTCTTCGATTGTATTTATTACATCTGTCAGAATTTCGCCAGTAAAAATGATGCCCCTAAAATCTAAATCTTTTTTAATTATTTCAGAAATTGATAATAATGTGTGATTAATTGTACCAAGTTTAGTTGAAGAAACCAATATCAGAGGAAGAGCAAGTTTTTTTATTAAATCAATTACAAAATACTTATTATCAATAGGGACTAATAACCCCCCAGCACCCTCAACTATTATATTATTTTGTACATTTTTTTTTGGTAATTTTATTTCTTTGATATTAATCGAGATTCCTTCTTTAATTGCCGCAAGATTAGGAGAAATAGGATTCTTTAGTAAATAATTTTCTTGATGTACTTTTATATTGCCATCTGTAATCCTTTTTACTACATCGGAATCCGTCTCACCTTTTTTATTATACCCACATTGAATAGGCTTCCAATATTCTCCATTAATTTTATACGCTAAACATGCAGAAACAACGGTTTTACCGATATTTGTGTCAGTACCTGATACAAAAAAACCTGAATTAATTTCTTTCATTTATAAAAACTATAAAACATGAGATATAATATGAAACTCTAAATCTTTTTTTTAAATTTCTAAGGAAAAAAAAATTATTTTTAGAATTATATAATTTTGCTCCTACACCTATAACTTTAAGTTTGTTCAAAAATTCAAATATATTAGTAAATTTTACAAAATATTCTATTTCTTCTGAAAAAATATTTTTTTGAGTTTTTTTTATATATTTTAATAAAATTTCATGACTAGGTAGTTGATTTAAACTAATTTTGTGATGAGCTTTGCTTTGAATTTTCTCTAATTGTTTGAAACTTTTATTATTAGGAAAAGTGAAACAAAATATAGTTCCTGATTTTGAAGTATTAAAAATTTTATCTAAGACCTTAAATATATCTATTGACCAATGAAGTGACATGTTTGATGTAATAAAGTTACATTTTTCAAATGAATCTATTTTATCGAAATCCTGCTCAACAAACTTTACCTTAGAATTGTTTTTTAATCTATTGATGTTAAAGTTATTAAATTTTCGTCTAGCTTTATTAACCATTTTTGGTGAAATATCATAAGATAATAAATTTTTAAAATTTAAATTTTCTAATAACATTTTTGTATATATTCCTGTACCAGAGCCTAATTCAACAATGTTTGATATTGATTTTTTCCCAATTTTGTTTAAAACATTTTTCATTAATAATTTCCCAGCTAAAATTTGAATATCCGCGAAGGAATCATATTGATCTGCACCATTATTAAAGGAATTTAAAATTTTTTTTTTATAATTCATTGTTTAGTTTTAAAAAATTAAGAATTATGTTTTTAGCTTTTACTGGGAGTTTGTATGGAAAACCATGATCTCCGTCAACAACCAAATCTACATCTAATTTTTCTAAGTCTTTAATTTTGATAATTTTATCATCCTTGCAAAAAATATTTTGTTGTGGTGCTTCGTTTTTGTATTCGATTTTTGTTAAATCTTCATCCCTAAGAATATGCAAAGATTCTATCAATAATTTGTTGTTAATTGATTTATTTGGTTTTTGAAACTCTACTCCTGAATTTTTGAAAAAATCATTTAAAACATAACTGGGGTCTAATTCAAACATTTTTATCATTTTGTTAATTGATTTTCTTATATTATTTTTTTTGGAAAAATAGTTGGCTGAACCACAAAAATTTATTAAACCATCAAACGAATTTATATTTTTTAATAACCAATTATAACCAAAAGAATGGGTTATAAAGAAATTTTTTTTACCTTGGCTTTTATTAATACTTGGATAATGAGGATTGTAATAAAATCCAAGATCGAAAGTAATTATTTCAAAACGATCACCAATTTCACTATTTAAAATTTTCAATAATGGTTTCCAGAATTTAGAATCAAAACCCCAACCATGTATAAAGTATAGTTTTTTATTTTTCAAAGGAATGTAACGCTTCTAAAAATTTTAAAATTATTTTTTTACTGATATGGGAAGTAATGGTAAGTCTTATCCTTTCCTTACCATATGGAACGGTTGGAGTCATAATTGCTGATGTAAAAAATCCCTTTTTTAATAAAACATTACTTATTTTTTTATAGTCAGTTTTTTTTGAATTTATCATTGGAATTATATTTGTTTTTGAATCAAGTGTATCGTATCCCAGCTGATTTAACTTTTTTCTTAAAAAATTAGAGTTTTCAAGTAATTCTTTTCTTTTATCGAATAAATCAGGCATCATTTCAACTGCTTTGCTTATAGATCCTAGTACATTTGGAGGTAATGCGGTGGTGTAAATGAAACCTGAACAAAAATTAATTAAATTTTTCGCTATTTCAGTGGAGCAACAAATATATGATCCGTATGAGCCAAAAGCCTTACTAAATGTACCGATAGAAATTTCTTTTTTATTTTTTTTGGATTCTAGCGCAGTAATTCCATAACCACTTTTACCCAAAATACCTGTTGCATGGGCTTCATCAATATATAAATAACAATTAAATTTTTCAGCTAAATTTCTTAGCGATTCCAAATCAATTACATCTCCGTCCATACTGAAAACTGATTCTGATATTATTAATTTATTTTTTATATGCCTAAATTTTAACAAAAAATATTCTAGATGATTCATATCAAGATGATTGTATCTTACAGTTTTGAATCCTGAAATTTTACAACCAATATTAATACTTGCATGATTTAGCTTATCACTAAAAATTATACATTCATCTGAACTTCTTGAAAAATTTCCAAAAATTGATGGAATCACAGAAATATTTAACTGGTATCCACTACCAAAAATCAAACACATTTCGGCTTGGTAAAAAGATTTAATTTTATTTTCAATTTGTTCAATTAAATCCAAATTTCCGGAAACAAGTCTTGAGGATGACAGGCTAGTACCAAACTTCTCTGTCCAAGAAATAGATTCTTTGATAAGCTTTGGACTCTTAGACAATCCTAAATAATCATTACTAGAAAAATTGTAAACAAACTGGCCATTATATAATATTTTACTATGTAAATTAGAGTTTGATTTATTGGTACTCAGAGAAATTCTCTTTAATTTTCTATTTTTTTTATTATTTGAATTAAATGTAAGCACAGTCTAATATATATTATTCCAAATTTTAGCAAAATGAGAGAGCAAATGAAACCAGAAACAATCGTTCTACATGAGGGACATAGAAGAGATGAGAGCACTACGTCAGTTGCAGTCCCAATATACCAAACTACATCATACCAATTTGACAACACAGAGCATGCATCAAAATTATTTAGTTTGCAAGAGCTAGGTAATATTTATACAAGGATTATGAATCCAACAGTTGCTGTACTCGAATCAAGGATTTCCAAAATTGATGGAGGAGTTGCAGCTCTTGCAGTTAGTTCAGGGCAATCTGCATCTGCATTTGCAGTACAAAATATTTGTCATGCTGGAGACAATTTTGTTAGCTCAACTGATTTGTACGGTGGAACATGGAATCTATTTTCAAATACATTTAAAGACATGGGTATTGAGTGCAGGTTTGTTGATCCCAAGAAACCTGAAGATTTTGAAAATGCAATTGACGAAAAAACAAGATGCATATATGCAGAAACACTCCCGAATCCTAAACTTGAAGTATTTCCAATCAAGGAAGTAGCAGATATTGGAAGAAAACATAACGTTCCTCTAATAATGGATAACACTGCAGCCCCACTAATTTCTAAGCCACTCGACCACGGTGCTGCAATAGTAGTTTATTCAACAACTAAATATATTGGTGGTCATGGAGTTTCTATAGGTGGTCTTTTAATTGATGGCGGAAATTTTGATTGGGAGAAAGCTGGAGATAGATTCCCAATGTTGAACAAGCCTGATCCAAGTTATCACGGTGCCGTTTGGACTCAAGCTGCAAAACCACTTGGTCCCATTGCCTATATCTTGAAAGCAAGAGTTACTTTATTAAGAGATCTTGGATCCGCAATGAGTCCATTTAACGCTTTCACATTTATTCAAGGGCTTGAAACATTACCTTTACGAATGGAAAGACACTGTGAAAATGCTAAAAAGGTTGCTGATTACCTCAGCAAACATGATAAGGTATCAAAGGTTATTTATCCGTCTCATATGAAAGACGAATACTTAAAACGTGCTAATGATTATTTAAAAAATGGCTTCGGTGCACTTGTCGGATTCGAATTAAAAAATGGAGCAGATTCTGGTAAAAAATTCATAGATAATCTAAATCTACTTTATCACGTTGCTAATATAGGTGACTCTAGATCTTTAGCAATTCATCCTTCATCAACAACTCATTCTCAATTATCTGCAGATGAGCAGATTGCAGCAGGTGTTACTCCTGGGTACGTTAGGTTGTCAATTGGGATTGAGCACATTGACGATATAATTGAAGACATTGAACAGGCTTTAAACAAATCTTAAACTTGTTATGTCTGAAACTTCCGGATTCCCATTTGTAAGAAGTCAAAGACTTAGAAGTAGCAGTAATATTAGAGATTTAGTCTCTGAAAATAACATTACTATGAATGATCTTGTAATGCCTATATTTGTAACTGAAGATCAAGATAAAGATCTAAAAATTAATAAAATGCCAGGCATATTTCGAAAAAAAGAATGTGACATCATTAAAGAAGTAGAAATACTAATTAATAAAGGCATAAAATCAATAGCTCTTTTCCCTAAGGTAGATCCTCAAAAAAAAAATAATGGAGGAGACGAATCAACTAACTCAAATAATTTAATATGCAGGTGTTTGAGGATGCTATCGAAAGAATTCCCAAATTTTCCTATTATTTGCGATGTTGCATTAGATGCTTACACTTTATCAGGACATGATGGTCTTATTGACGAAAATGGAAAAATCTTAAATGATCTTACAATAAACAAATTAGCTGAAATGTCATTAAATTTTGCAAGGGCTGGAGCAAAAATTATTGCACCCAGTGACATGATGGACGGACGTATTAAGATAATCAGAAATTGTTTAGAAAAAAATAATTATGAAGATATTTGTATTATTTCTTACTCAGCAAAATATTGTTCTGAATTATACAAACCTTTTAGAGAAGCATTAGGGAGTGAAAAAAATTTAGGGTCGAGTTCCAAAGAATATTATCAACTAGATGTAAGGAATACTCTAAATGCAATTCGAAAAATTCACGAAGATATTTTGGAGGGTTCAGACATAATCATGGTAAAACCAGCTTCTTTTTATCTAGATATAATCAAAGAAGCAAAAGAAAAAATAAATGTGCCGATTGCTGCATATCAAGTTAGCGGTGAATATTATATGTTGAAGATGGCTTCACTTAATGAAATATTTAATTTTAAGAACGTGGTAGTTGAGAGCTTAAATTGTATCAAAAGAGCTGGGGCAAGCTTGATTTTTTCGTATTTTACTGAAGAAGTTTCCGAATGGTTAAAAGATTAAACTTGATTTTTGAATTTTACAAGATTAATACATTATAATAAGATATTAAGCAATTATAAATTTAGGAGATTATTATGACAAGAAAACATCCAGGAAGATTTCACATATTCATTCCAGGTCCTACCAACATACCTGAAAGGATACTTAACGCAATGCATATCTCTTCAGAGGATCAAAGGAACCCAGAAATACCTGAACTAACTCTTCCTTTGTATAACGATGTTAAAAAAGTGTTTAAATCAGAAACTGGTCAAGTATTCTTGTTTCCAGGTTCAGGGACTGGTGCCTGGGAATCAGCTATAATCAATACAATGTCTCCAAATGAAAAAGTTCTCATATACAGATATGGTCAATTCAGTCATCTGTGGGCGGATATGTTTGAAAGATTAGGTCTGGATGCACAAATCATTGATCGTGAGTGGGGTACTGGAACTCCTCCTGAAGATATAGAAAAAATACTTAAAGAAGACGTCAATAAAGAAATTAAAGTCGTGTGTGTTACACAAAATGAAACGGCAACAGGCGTTACCTCTCACGTTGAAGATGTGAGAGCTGCAATTGATGCTGCAAATCATCCTGCCTTATTATTTGTTGATGGGGTTAGTTCTATTGCTTCTATTGATTTTAAAATGGAAGAATGGAAAGTTGATTGTGCTATATCTGGTTCTCAGAAAGGGTTTATGCTCCCCTCCGGAATGGCAATAATGTGCGTAAGTCAAAAAGCACTTGAAGCCCATAAATCTGCAAAACTAAAGAGGTGTTATTATTCATGGGAAGATCAGATTGCAACAAATAAAGATGGGTATTTTCCTTACACTCCACAAATTCCAATGTTACGCGCTCTGCAAGAATCTTGTAACATGCTATTTGAAGAGGGATTAGAAAATGTATTTAAAAGACATCATCGTATTGCCGAAGGTGTCAGGAAAGCTGTAATAGAAGGTTGGGGTCTAAAACTTTGTGCTCAAGATGAGTATTGGCATTCTGATACTGTTACTGCAATAGTTGTTCCTGAAGATAAGGATGCAAAAGAGGTTATATCTACAGCTTTTAATAAATACCACTTATCATTAGGTGCAGGTTTAACTAAAGTTGCAGGTAAAGTTTTTAGAATCGGTCATCTTGGTGATTTAAACGAGCTACAAGCTTCTGCTGCTATTAACGGTGCTGAAATGGCTATGATTGATTCAGGCATAAATGTACAACCAGGAAGTGGTGTATCCGCTGCTTCTGAATATTGGAGAAAGGCTTTAGATAAAGATGCAAAAATTCAAAGTATTGGTAACAAGGAAGTGGCCTGATTCAGTTGAAAAAAAACTTAGTGAAAAATTTGATGCAACTCTAAACCTCGCTGATATCCCACTTAATGAAGAACAATTAAAGGAGGCAATGCTGAACTACGACGCTTTGCTTCCTACAGTAACTGATAAAATTTCCAACAATATTCTCGCTGTTGAGAACAGAAGAGTCAAAATTGTTGGTAACTTTGGCGTAGGATTTAATAACATTGATATTGATTCTGCAAAAGATAACGGCATTGTTGTTACCAATACCCCAGAAGTTTTAACAGATTGCACTGCAGACATCGCAATGCTACTAATGTTAGGAATTGCTAGAAGAGCAAGTGAAGGTGAACCACATGTCAGAAACACTGAATGGGTTGGCTGGAGACCTACCCACATGATGGGTACAAAAGTTACAGGAAAAGTTCTTGGTCTTATAGGCATGGGAAGAATAGCTCAAGCAATGGCAAAAAAAGCACATTTTGGTTTTGGTATGAAGATTATTTTTTTTGATCCATATTTTAAAAACAAAGAAATAATTGAAAAATTTTCAGCTACATCCAGTGATTCAATTGAAGATTTATTATCTGTCTCAGACTTTGTTTCACTTCATTGTCCATCTACACCTGAAACTCAGGGCTTAATCAATACTGAAAAGCTAGAGAAAATGAAGTCTAGTGCTTATTTAATAAATACTGCTAGAGGAGATATTGTAGTTGAAGAAGACTTAATAAAAGCACTTGAAAATAATCAAATAAAAGGTGCAGGTTTAGATGTATATCTAAATGAACCGACAGTTCCTGAAAAATTAAAAAATTTAAAGAATGTTTTTTTATTGCCTCACCTTGGAAGCGCTACAGAAGAAACAAGAGAGGCTATGGGTTTAAGGGTTTATGACAATATAACAGCTTTTTTTAATGATAATGAACCCCTCGATCGAGTTGTATAGTTAAATAAAAACTTTAAAGAAATAAAAGCATTGATTGATAAAGATTTACTTCTTAGGATTTTTAACTTAGGTATTGAGGAAGTAAAGCCAAAAAGTTTGATATCAAAACACATCAAAATTGTTGGATCGAATGAAATTCATATTGGAGATAAAAAATTTGATAAATTTGAATCTATTATTCCAATATGTATTGGTAAAGCTTCAGTTGAAATGGCGAAATGTTTTAATGAAGTATTGAAAAAAAATTACTCTAAATTTAATTTTAAAGTAAAAAAGGGCTTTCTTGTAGTAAATAGAGAGAATTTTAAGACTGTTGAAAACTTTCATTGTTTTTTTTCAGGTCACCCTTTACCAGATGAAAAAGGACTTGAAGCATCAAGTTTTTTAGTAGATTATTTAAAATCTTTTGATGAAAAAGACTTGATTGTTTTAATGTTATCTGGTGGGGGATCAGCAATGCTCCCAAGCCCTCCAAACTCAATAAGTTTAGGAGATAAGATATGTGTTAATCAAATGCTACTATCAAGTGGAGCAAATATTAAAGAGATTAATACAGTTAGAAAACATTTGTCATGTCTTAAAGGTGGTAATTTTTTAAAACATAGTTATCCAGCGACTACTACTTCATTAATAATATCAGATGTTGTTGGAGATGATTTGTCTTCAATCTCAAGTGGGCTAACTGTTCCTGATAGTACAACTTTTGAAAATGCTATCTCGATTAGTAAAGAATATAATATTTGGAATGCTTTTCCTAAAAATATTAAACACTACCTTTCAGTTGGTTTAAAAAATCCTGATCTTGAAACACCAAAAAAAAATAACAGAATCTTTAGGAATTGCTCCAATTCAATTATTGCCTCAAATTCTATTAGTTTAGATTGTATAAAAGGACACTTAAATTCTTTAAATAGTAATATAGAATGCAGATTCTGGAAAAAAAATATTGAGGGTGATGTAAAAGAAATAGCATTTGATCTCGTAAAGTATGTTAGTACTCATAAAACTAAAAATCCATTAATACTTTTATCAGGTGGCGAAACTACAGTCAAAATTGTTGGGAATGGTAAAGGTGGCAGAAATCAAGAATTTGCACTTTATGTGTGCTTATTTATGAAAAAGTTAATGCCCAAAAAAAAATTTTTTTTTCTTTCTGGTGGCACAGATGGAAGAGATGGTCCAACTGATTCGGCTGGAGGAATTGTTTGTGAAAATACCTTAGAGTTATGTTATAAGGCAAATGTTGATTGTGAAAAAGAACTAAGAAATAATAATTCATACTTTGTACTGGAAAAAATAGATTCTCATATTAAAATCAAGGGGACAAATACTAATGTTGCGGATATACAAATTTTTGCACTTTTATAAAAGATGAAACTTGAAAAAACTATAGCTCAAACTTTTTTGAAAACAAAACCTCTAAAATGCTCCTATATCAAAGACAACTATGAGGAAAGACTTTTGTTGCCAATTAATAAAAAGAATAATTTCAGGATAATTGATAAATTAACAAAACTTGGGTTCAGGAGAAATATTGACTACATGTATTTACCTATTTGTAAAGATTGTTCAAAATGTATTTCGACTAGGATAAATATTAGGAACTTTTCACCATCCAAAAGTCAAAAAAGAAATATAAATAAGAATAAACAAATAAGATTTGTACAAAAAGAACTTAATAGAGAAGAAGAGAGGTATCTGCTATTTAGAAAATATCTTCAATTTAGGCACTCTGAAGGAATGATGTTAAAAATGACTAAAAAAGATTTTAATAATTTTTTTTATAACACTCCATCCAAGAGTATAATTTATGACATTATTTCTCCTTCAAATAATTTAATTGGATCAATATTACTTGACGAAATGAGTGACGCTTTATCAGCAGTGTATAGTTTTTTTGATCCTACACTTTCTAAGAATGGTTTAGGTATTTACTTGATATTAAAATCAATTGAACAAGTTAGAAAAATGCAGAAACAATATTTATATTTAGGATATTGGGTTAAGGAATCGAAAAAAATGAATTACAAAAAATCATTTAACAGTATCGAATTGTTTATTGATGGAAACTGGGTTTCTGCTTAGAGCTTTAGTCTTTCATTTAATTTATTTAAAATTTCTTTTCTAAAAATCATTTTTTTATTATTAATTGACATTCCATTTTTTGCTTTGTTAAGAAAATGCGTTGTTATTCTAAAGCCTTCATTAAGTTCTATTGAGTGTAATAAACTTTTTTTAGTTAAAAAAAAACTTGGTAATGTAAAAAGTTTAGACTTGTACGGGTTACCTTCGTCACCTGTTACAGCGCACCCTGTTTTAGGAGATATATATTTTAGATTTCTAGTACTTCCAGTCACCACACATTTTGAATAACTTAATCCATAACCAATATTCTCTAAAAATTTGACTTCAAATAAAATATATTCTTTACATTTTTCTAAAACACCTAAACTAGAATTTTTGCTTAAATAATCAAAAATTTTACTAACATCGTTATATATATCTACATTTTGTTCATTTGTTGGAAGAAACATCATACACAACTCACCAATTGATGCCTTAATAAGAAGTGACAAAAGTTCTTCATTAAAATCAAATAAATTATAATTAGTTTCAATATTAAGAAATCCTAAATTGTCCCGATTTTTTAATCTCAAATTAAATTCTACATTTTCAAATAATATAAATTTTTTTTTTTTCTGTATCCTTGAAAAACCTTTTATTAATCCGTAATTTTTCGACAATATATTTATGAGAATCAGATTTTCACTAAACTTCTTTTGACTGATAATAAATCCTGAATCTCTTATTGTCATAATATCTACTTAGAAATTTTTACTTTCAATTCCAAATAAATTCTTCTGTTAATTTTTTTTTGGATATCTCTTCTTGCGCGCATTCCTATTTCTTTTATTTTTTTTCCTTCTTTTCCAATTAATATTGGTTTCTGTGAGGCCTTTTTAACAAAAATAAATTGTGTAATTTTATTTGAGTTAATTTCTGTTGTTATCGTAATATCATATGGGATTTCTTTATTTATCAGTTGAAAAACTTTTTCTCTTGTAATTTCTGAAAAAATGAATTCATTCTTTTGATCAGTTTTATCTTTCTTATCGTACAACCATTTATTCTTTGGAAGCTTTGAAATTATAACCTCTATTAATTCATTAAGACCTTTTTTTTTTAAGGCTGAAATCATAAATGTTTTTTGAAAATCAAATAGATGATTGTATTTTTTACTTATTTTTAATAGTTCTGTTTTCTTAACTAAATCAATTTTATTTATTATCAAAAAATTATTTTTAGATGTTCGTATTAGCTTTTTTAGAATTTCTTTTTCTTTTTCACTAATTTTTCTATTTGGATCAAATACTACTAAATTTATATCTGATTCATAAGTATTATTAAATATAGCTCTTGAGAGTTGCTTTTTAAAAAATGTGCTGGGTAAAATTAATCCGGGTGTATCCGTAAAAATTATTTGAGAATGAGACTTTGTAAAAACTCCTCTGATAGCATTCTGAGTAGTCTGAACTTTGTGAGATATAATTGAGACTTTTTCATTAACTAAATTGTTTATCAACGTTGATTTACCTGCATTAGGAAGTCCAGTTATTGACACAAATCCACATTTTTTTTCTATGACATTCATTTTATTAACGATTTAATTGCCTTTTTCGCTGCCATAAATTCGGCTTCTTGTATAGATTTACCTTTACCATTTGTTGAAAGAATATTTTTAATTGTCAATGAAACTGTAAATAGCGGTTGGTGATCAGGGCCTTTTTTTTTTAATAAATTGTACTTAGGAAACGGACCCTTATTTTTCAAACACCATTCTTGAATCACTGATTTTGGATTCATCGGGGGAATTTTTTGTTTAATAATTTCTAAATTCCATAATTCTATAATAATTTTTTGAGTTATTAAAAAATTAGAATCTATAAAAATTGCAGCAAATATTGCCTCTAATGTATCAGCAAGAATTGAATCAGTAATAGTTTTTTTCTTATTTTGTAAAGACTTTGTTATTATGAATTTTTCTAAATGTATTTTTTTTGCAACCTTAATGAGTGTTTTTTTTGATACTAATTCTGAAAATCTTTTTGCTAATTCACCTTCACTTTCAAGTGGAAATCTATTGTAGATTTCATTTGCAATAACTAATCCTAAAACTCTGTCACCAAGAAATTCTAATCTTTCATTAGTTGAAAAATTGTCTAACTTAAGTTTTGTTGAGTGTGTGAGTGCTAGTTTTAATAAATCAAGATTTTTAAATTTATAATTAAATTCCTCTGATATTATCGATAAATTATTTTCAGAAATTATGTTAGCCATTATTAGGAATCAAACTAAACAAAAATCTATCTTTTCTTAATGCTGAATACCATGTCCAAAATTTTAACCAACTTCCAATTTCCGGATCAAACGATAAAAAAACGATTCTACTTTTCCCAACTAAATTACTTTTAGGAATGAAACCTACAAATCTGCTATCTTGAGAATTATCCCGATTGTCACCAAGAACATAAAAGGAATCTTTTGGTACTTCCACTTCGTCAAAATCATTGGTCTGAAAAAAATTATTTTGATTTTCCATTTCAAATATTTCATAGTTTCTTCCATCTGGTAAAATTTCTTTATATCTTATTACATCAAAATACTTGTAAGGTTCATTATTAATTTTGATTCTATTAAGTTTTATGTTGTTTAAATATATTTCACTGGAAATCATTTTAATTTTGTCACCGGGAACTCCAATTACCCTTTTAACATAATCAGTTCTGTTATCCTCAGGAGTTTTAAATACAACAACATCACCTCTTTTTGGTTCAGTATAAAATATTCTTTTTGGTATAAGTGGAATACTAAAAGGCAGTGAATGTTTATAGAAACCATAATCAAACTTTGAAACAAATAAATAATCACCAACTTTTAATGTAGGATACATTGAGCCTGATGGTATGCTAAAAGGTTCAAATAAAAAACTTCTAATGAGAATTGCGGCAGTTATAGCATAAAATAAAGTTATAACATTTTCTTTAAATTTATTTTTTTTTTTTTTCATAAAAAATCTTTGATAGAGTTACAAATGCAATAGCATAGTTATTTTCATGGGAAAGCGAAATATTGATTTGGTGATTATCAATTAAGAAGTCTTTATTTTTATCTTCGAATTTTTTTTTAAATTTTACAAAAGGTGACCCCGATTCATGTCTAAAAATTTCAAAATCACTGAATCTTGGTTTTTTAATTACCGTAGAAAAAGATTTAATTACTGCTTCTTTTGCCGCAAATCGAGAAGCAATCTTTTGGATTAGCAATTTATAACTATCAACACTTAATATTCTATTTATTTCTTTATTAGAGAGAAGCTTATATAAGAATTTAATCCCAAATTTTTTATAAACATTCTCTATTCTTCTAACTTCAACAATATCAACTCCTAGACCAACTATCATTCTTGAACCTTAATTCATCAATTTTTTATACATTTTAATAACATTTTCTAAACCACTAAAAATAGACTGTGCTACAATTGAATAACCTATATTTAACTCTGAAATACTTTTAATATCAATAATATTTTTTACATTTCTGAGGTTTAATCCATGCCCAGCATGAACCTCCAAACCAAGATTATGAGCAAAATTTGCTGCTTCAGTTATTTTTTTTAGTTCATTATTATATTTACCTTCCTCAAATAAATTAGAATATTTCCCTGTATGAATTTCAATTGCATTAACACCAAGTTTTTTTGCTAACTTAATTTGATTCATGTCTGGTTCTATAAACAGAGAGGTTCTAATTTGTTTTTTTTGTTTGATATCAAATAAAATACTTTCACGATTTGATAAATTATTTTTTACGTCTAAACCACCTTCAGTGGTTAATTCACTTCTTTTTTCAGGAACTATACAACATGCAAATGGACTCAGTGTTTTACATATTTTTTTCATTTCATTTGTAGGTGCCATCTCAAGATTAATTGGTAATATATTTGCTTTTACTAGATTTTCTAAATCATTATCTTTGATATGCCTTCTATCTTCTCTGAGATGCACTGTAATGCTGTTTACATCCATTTTTTTTAACGTTTTAGCAACATCTATTAAATCAATATATACTTCTTTTCGTTGATTCCTTAACGTAGCAAAATGATCAATGTTGACACCTAGGCTGAGTTTTTTCAATATCCTTCCTTATATTTTTTAATTATAAACACACTAAAATAGTAAGTTATAAACCATACACAAATCGATAGTGGAATACTACCCACCAAGGTTGGATAAAATAAACTATTAAAATTATTAATAAAGAAATCAGCAGAAATATTAATAGTATCGATTCCCTTGATTCCCAAAAAAATACCTAATTTATAGTCCAAAAAAAAAATAAATGGAAATGTCCATGGATTCCCAACAACAGTTCCAGCAGCTGCCGCTAACAAATTACCTTTCATTAGGTGTGTTCCTAAAAAACATACTAATATATGTAACCCTAACAAAGGTGTAAAAGAAACTGCTGCCCCCCATGCCAAACCAACTGAAATAGATTCAGGTGGATCCTTTAACTTAAACAACTTATATCTCAAATGAATCAAAGGTCTTAAAAAGTTGAATTTTTTTTTTATTTTTTTTAAAAACATCTCATTATTTTGTTCTTTGGACAATAACAATATTGGAGGAAGTTCTTAATGAAACAAGAATTTTTTTTAAATGATTTTTATCTAATACATCAATCTCTACATCTAGCTTAAAAAACATATCTGATCTTTCAGTAATCTTAAGGTTTCTAATATTACTTTGATTTTTTGCTATATTTGAAGATAAATCCCCTAAGGCGCCAACCTCATTTTTTAATGTAACCGTAATTTTTGCCAAAAAATTTGACCGTGTTATATTAAGTCTTTCCCAAGAAACTTCTATTGTTTCAGATTTAATTTTTTTCAATTCGTCACAATCTGATTGATGTACCGTGAAACCCTTGCCAGCAACAACATATGCTTTTACGGTGTCTCCAGGTATAGGTGCACAACATGTTGACAGATGAATACTCATACCAGGAGTCAAACCTTCAATGAGTATAGGTGAATTTTCTTTATTAATATTTTTCTTTACATTATTAAGTATGACAATCTTATTATTTTGTTTGACAACAGCCTTATCTGGAAACATTGCATCGATAACCTGATTACTTAATATTAACCCTGATCCAATTTTTATAAAAAGTTGTTTTTGATCTTCTACATCAAATTTCTCTAGGATATTTTCAATATTTTTTTCGTTAAAACTTAGATTTTCATTTTTAAAACTATTTTTTAGAATTTGTTTACCTAACTTCAAAAATTCATCGGTCTTCTTTATATCAATAAATCTTTTTATGCAAGCTTTTGCTTTTCCTGAAATACAAAAATTTAACCAGTTTGGTGAAATACAACTTTTATTTTTTTGACTAACAATTTGAACTTGATCACCATTTTTTAATACAGTATTTAAAGGTTTAACCAAATTGTTTATTAATACACCAGTACAAGAAGTTCCAATATCAGTATGTACTGAAAAGGCAAAATCTAAGGGCATAGCACCTCTAGGTAAAGCAACAAGATCACCTTTTGGGGTAAAAACAAAAACTTGATCAGAGTACATTTGAAGTTTTGTATGTTCAAGGAATTCCTCAGGGCCTCTTGATTGATCAAGTATATCAAGAATTTGTCTAATCCATTTAAACTGCTTTCCGTCTTTAGTTTTTATATTTTCTTTATAAATCCAATGTGCAGCAACACCATAATCTGCTTCTTTATCCATTTGAGAGGATTTTATTTGTACTTCAATTCTTCTTTTTAATGGTCCAATAAGTGTTGTATGAATAGATTTGTAATTATTTGGTTTTGGAGTAGAGATATAGTCCTTAAATCTTCCAGGAACATAGGAATATTCAGAGTGAAGTATGCCCAAGGCCCTGTAGCAATCATTTACATTCTCGACAATAATTTTAAAAGCCATAATATCTGAAAGCTGTGCAAAGTTTACAGATTTAATTTGCATTTTTTTCCATATGGAATATGGTTTTTTTTCTCTTCCAGAAATTTGGCATTTAACTTTATGTTTACAGAATAGTTCATTCAGTTTAATGATTGTTGGTTTTAAAATATTTTCGTCTTGATTTCTTAAAAGGTTCAATCTTTGAATTATTGAGTCTCTAATACCCGGCTCCAAGATTTTAAAACATAAATCGTCTAGCTCTGTTCTTATTTCTTGCATTCCCATTCTTTCTGCAATTGGGCTATAGATCTCTAATGTTTCATTAGCTATTCTTCTTCTTTTATTTTCATCTTTTATAAAATTAATTGTCCTCATGTTATGTAATCTATCTGCTAACTTTACAAACAAAACTCTTACATCATCTGAGGTTGCAAGTAATAGTTTTCTGAAATTTTCAGCTTGGTTGAATGAGTCTGATCTACCTTCTAACTTAGATAACTTTGTTACACCATCAACTAAACAAGATATTTCTTCTCCAAAATTTGATTTAATATCTTTAAGCCCATATTTTGTATCTTCAACAACATCATGAAGAAGTGCGGTGACTATAGTATCCGAATCAAATTTTAAATCCGCTAAAATACCAGCTACTTCAAGGGGGTGAGAAAAGTATGGGTCACCTGAAGCCCTTTTCTGGGATCCATGAGCTTTCATCGAAAAAACATAGGCTTTATTTAAAGCCTGTTCGTCTATATTAGGCTCATAAGCTTTAACTTTATCTAATAATTCAAATTGTCTTAACACAAGAAAATTTTAAGACAAAAAAATAAAAATTCAATAGTTTGATTAAAGTAAAATTAAGAACTAATTTCTGAATCAGTGTCAGCTAATTTATCATCTTCTGACTGTTTTTGTTGCATCTCTTTTCTATTTGTTTCAATAAGTTTCTGAATATCAGACTCTGTAACTGATATTTTTTTTCTATTTTTTTCTGATGCATTTTCTTTTTCAAAATTATCAAACGAAATGCCAGAGGCATTCTCTTTCAAAGGAACAGATTCAACATCATCTATATCAACCTCCTCTACTGGAGTATATCTTTGAAGGTCTTTAATAATTGCATTTTTGATTTCATTTAAATCAATTTTTTTTTCAGCTATTTCTCTTAAAGCTAAGACGGTATTTTTATCGTTTTCTTTTTCTATATCAATCTCACTTCCAGCAGAAATTTCTCTAGCCCTTTTACAAGCATAAATGACTAGTTGAAATCTGTTTGGTACAAAGCTTACACAATCTTCTGTCGTTACTCTTGCCATATCTAGATTTATATACTTTGAATTTTATTTTTCAACCATAATTTATATTTTAATTATTTTTTGATTATCATCTATAGCTTCTATTATTTTATTGATTTTTTTTTTAAATATTGGGTGAATCCATTTTGGATTTATTTCTTCTATTGGTAGGAGTACAAACTTTCTTTTATGCATTCTTGGGTGTGGAATAGTCAACTCAGTGCATGTTATTACTTGAGATTTAAAATCAATTATATCAAGATCTAAGATTCTTGCTTCATTTAATTCTTTTCTAACTCTCCCAAACCTTTTTTCTATTTGATTAAGTTTTTTTAATAATTCTAATGGATCTTTGCTGTCAAAAACAATTTCAATTATACCATTTATAAACCATGGTTGATCTGATTGAGGTATTGGCTCGGATTTATACCATGAAGACTTTTTTTTTATTTTAAAACACTTTTCTATTTCTTTTAGTGCTTCATTACAGTTATTTAGTGGTGTGCCAAATTTATTTGAATAAAGATTTGAACCAATGCCTATTAATACCATAATCTATTTTTTAACTAATCTTTCTTGTTGTTTTTTCCAGTCCATCTTTTTTTTATACTCTCTTTTATCTTGAAGTTTCCTACCCTTCGATAAACCTATTGAAACTTTAGCTATACCTTTTTTATTAAAAAAAATCTTAATGGGAATAAAAGAATAACCTTGATTATTTAATTTTGTTTTTATTTTACTTATTTCTTTTTTTTTTAATAATAGTTTTCTTGGTCTTACTGATTTATTGTTTTTGCTTTCGATATTATTTTCGTTACTATTTTCAATAAAAAAATTTTGCATCCATATTTCATTTTTCTTTTCTAGAGCATACGCATTTTCAATTGAGGCTTTTCCGGCTCTTAGAGACTTAACCTCTCTCCCTTCAAGTATTATTCCAGCTTCAAAAACAAGTTCAATCTGGTAATTGTATTTAGCCTTTTTGTTATTAATTGTAAGATTTTTTGAATGATTGCCAGGCATCAATTTTAAAATTACTTTATATTATATTTAATGAGCTTAGCACTCTTTTTATTTTTTCTTTTGTACTTTTATTAACATCTACAAGAGGTAATCGAAGTTTCGAATTACATTTTCCCATTAAACTCAATGCATATTTTACTGGAGCAGGACTTGTTTCTTCAAATAAGACCTTATTTAGGGGAAAAATTTTGTTGTTTATTTCCATTGCTTCTGATATCAGACCTTTTGACCAAAAGTTATACAATTTAGAATATAGTGACGGTATTACATTAGCAGATACAGAGATACATCCAGATCCTCCACTAATTAAAAAAGATAAAAATGTTGCATCTTCACCTGATAACAACACAAATTCATTACCACATTCAATTCTAGTTTCTAAAGGTAAACTTAAATCAGAAGTTGCGTCTTTCACTCCAACAATATTTTCAATCTCCGAAAGTCTCTTCATTGTTTCTATATTAATATTAACAACTGACCTTCCCGGTATATTATAAAGGTATATAGGAAGACTTGTTGCTTTTGAGATTGAATTAAAATGTTCAAACAATCCTTCTTGAGTAGGTTTATTATAGTACGGTGAAACTAACAATATAGCATCAACGCCAATTTTTTCTGAATGACGAACCAGTTCAATTGATTCTTTTGTTGAGTTTGACCCACAACCAGACATTACTGGCACTTTGCCATTAGCAAATTTTAGAATTGCTTCGGTTACAGATTTGTGTTCATCATGACTTAGTGTTGGGGATTCTCCTGTTGTCCCGCATGAAACTAAACCATGTGAACCACCAGATATTAAAAAATCTATGTGTTTTTCTAATTGCTCAAAATTTATATCTTCATTATCATTAAAAGGTGTAATGACAGCAGGAATAGATCCTTTAAATTTTGTTTTTACCATTTAATTTAATTAACTTAAATATTGCTATTAATTATTCTCAACATAATATAGGAATTTATGTTTTTCTCAAATAATCCTTTCAAGGTTTTAGTTTTTTTATTATCAGTACCTTTCGGAATTTATGGCCAAAATATGCCTAAGCCAATGGCTAAGCCTGAGGTGCCAGTTAAAATTTATCAAGAAGTTTTCAAAGAAATAAAAAAACAAAACTGGCGTATGGCAATTATTTTAGCAGACGAGTATGAAAATAAAAGTTTCTCTAGCTATGTGAGATGGCTTGATATTACTAGACCTGGAAGTAAACATAGTTTTAATAAATTAAAAAACTTTTTTTACAAACATAAAAATTGGCCGAAAGTAAATGAGATTAAAAAAAAAATAGAATCTTCGATCAATCCTTCTTCAGACCCAATTGAAGTTGTAAATTGGTACAAAGAAAATAGTCCTATTACAGTTAAAGGTGCAATAGACTATATGGAGTTCAGAGAAAAAATTGGAATTTTAGAAAATAAAAAAAAAGTCATACAAGATATATGGATTAATAAAAATTTAACACATAGACAACAAAAGTATTTTATCAAAAAATATAGTAATTTTTGGGATAGCAATGATAATTGGAAAAGATTTGACCGCCTTCTATGGGATGGTAAAAATTGGTCTGCAAGAAAAACTTTGCAACGTATCAAAGGAGATTATAGAGCTCTAGGTGATGCGAGACTAGCTTTAAGTAATAGAGCGGGAAATGTAACTGAATTGATTAAAAAAGTTCCTTCTCATTTAACTAATGATGCTGGACTAATCTATGAAAGAATGAGATGGAGGAGAAAAGCAAAATTACCTACTGCAATTGACTTTTTAATTGATCCACCAGAAAATATTAAAAATTATAGGAGATGGTGGGTTAACGCTAGAATTGTGATAAGAAGGGAAATTAACAAAAGAAATTTTAGTTTAGCTTACAAAGTACTTAATAATCATAAAATCCCTCTTAATACTAAATCCGGAATTGAAGCTGAATGGTTGTCAGGCTGGATTGCTCTTAACTTTATTAAAAATAAACAGTCGGCATTAAACCATTTTGAAAATGTTTTTAATAATGCAAAAACTAACTATACAAAGTCAAATGCTGCTTTTTGGTTAGGGGAAATCTATAAAACTAGCAGTAATAAAAAAGACTCACAAAAATGGTTTAAAACTTCAGCCTCACTAGAAATGTCTTTTTATGGAAGTCAGTCAATTAAAAATATTGAAAGTTTTAGTTTTACAAATAAAAAGATTCAAATAGTTAAACCTAATAATGTTGATCAATTACTTGAGGTAATTAAGATTTTACAAAAAGCAAATCAAGAAAAAAGAGCTTATCCGTTTTTAAAGAAAGTTTTTGAATCATGTAATACAATTGAAGAAAAGAACTTCGTTATGGAATTTGCATCTAAATTTTCAGATAAAAATTTTGTTGTGAAATTGTCAAAATTAGAACCAAAAATATCTACATTTTTTTCGCATCCAACAATTATGGATTACATACCAGATAAATTTAGAAATAACAAAATATATATTTCTTTAATTCACTCTATTATTTTGCAAGAAAGTGCATTTAAAATTTCAGCTAAGAGTCATGCAGGGGCAAGAGGATTAATGCAACTAATGCCTTTTACTGCAAAAAGAGTTGCTAAATCTTTAAAAATTAAATATTACAAAAAAGCATTAACTACAAATCCGCACTATAACATATTACTCGGAACAACTTATATCAGAAATTTACTTGAAAGATTTGACAATTCACTACCTCTGGCACTTGCAGGGTACAATGCTGGACCAGCAAGAGTAAAAATCTGGCTTAAAAGGTATGGAGATCCTAGAAAAGGAAAAATAAGTTATATAAATTGGATTGAATCTATACCAATTTATGAAACAAGAAATTATGTAAAAAGAGTAATTGGAAATTATAGTGTATATTCAAGAAAATTTAATGCAGATAATTTAACAGAAAATTTTAATTTGGCACAAATATTGAAGACATATTGACATTATGACTTTATGTCACTATATTATAGTTATCAGTGCCTATAAGGGCTGATATTTAATAATAATCTTGCTTAATAAAGGAGATAATAATTATGCAAAATTCATTGATTAACTTTAACACGGATCAATTTGCTCCGTTTACTGTAGGTTTTGATTCTCTTTTCGATAAATTATTCGACTTAGATACATCATCAACAGGATACCCCCCTTATGATATAATTAAAACTCAAGAAAATTCTTACACTATTGAAATGGCACTAGCTGGTTTCAGTAAAAATGATATTAAAATTGAAACATCCGATGGGGTATTAACGATAAAATCTACTAAAAAAAATACCGATTCAGGTGGTAAAAATGAAACTGTTCATAAAGGCATTTCTCAAAGAAACTTTATGAGAAAATTTACATTATCAGATGATATAATTGTCAAAAGTGCTGATATGGAAAACGGTATGCTTTCAATTAGATTAGAAAGAGTATTACCTGATCACAAAAAACCAAAACTAATACAAATAAAATAGTTTAAAGGGGCTAAAATAGCCCCTTTTTTTTACAATTTGCTTGAAGTCGAAATGATAATGATTATTATCATCATATGATAATAAGAATCATTTACATTTTTTGTTTTCTAATTTTAAATGCTAACTTTCTTGTTTCTAAAGAAGTAAATGTATTTAGTTCAAGGCACTACGAATCAGATTACAAACTGTATGATTTTTTTACAAAAAAAACTGGAATAAAAGTTAACGTTATAACTGGAAAATCGAAATTATTAGAGAAGAGAGTTATAGAAGAAGGTAGTTCATGTAAGGGTGATTTACTCATTTTAGCTGATGCAGGAAGAATGGGTAGTGCTGAAAGTAAGGGACTTTTTCAAAAATTTAACTCTGACATATTAAAAAAAAAAATTCCAGAGAATTTGAGGACTGATTATTGGTATTCAATTGCCAAACGAGCAAGGATTTTCTTTTACAATAGTGCAAATATCAAAAATAAGGATCTTAAAAATATAGATTACTTAGATTTAGCTGATGAAAAATG
>MDTE01128232.1_pt1 | contig 111208 bp, 127 predicted proteins | sample 811231 | NCBI WGS metagenome assembly MDTE01 (sample SAMN05326651, study PRJNA326480) | marine metagenome | isolation source: seawater | place: Indian Ocean: Red Sea | collected 2010 | reverse complement strand
AGGGTGGGATTCGAACCCACGGTAGCTCTCGCTACGCCGGTTTTCAAGACCGGTACATTCGGCCGCTCTGTCACCTCTCCACAAGTTAGACACTAAAACTTTCTCCGCATCCACAAGTCCTTTTGGCATTTGGATTGACAAATTTAAAGCCGGCTTGATTTAAGTCGTCAATATAGTCGATCTCTGTGCCCATAAGGTACAGATAGCTTTTTGGATCAATGTAGATCTTAACACCTTTGTCTTCTATGATCCTATCTTTATCTTGCTCCTGTTTAACAAACTCAAGCTTATAAGAAAAACCTGAGCAGCCTCCGCCCTGCACACCTGGTCGAATGCCGATATCGTCACGAGTTGCAAGCATTGTCTTGATCTTTGTAGCTGCAGATTCAGTTAAGCTGATCACCCTCTAGCACCCTACGCCCTTACACCAAACTGATCTGTTAGTGAAACCCATGTTGTTTGAAGTATAGCAAGTGTCTGTTGTGCACTGACTTTTTCTACGATGGAGGTACTGTCATCTGCGATAATGTCTTCAAGCATTGTAATCTCTTCGACCATAAGTCTGAGTGACTGTTGAAGTAGCATGTTGGCACAAAACGTATTTAGATTTTTGCGAGCTTCAGACAGAGGGCCTGTAGTCCACTGGCCGTCAAGTATTTCATCACTCATTGTTTCTTCTTTATCATCAAAATCTTTTGACATCATGTTGCACCCACGCTTACGTTATGTAAGTCAATATTACCCTAAATAGGCAAATTTGTTCATGCAGAGAAATAAAAAACTGGAGGCGCCTCGCCCGCCTATCTCCCATAGGAAAGCAAGAAAAGAGAGGGAGAATCTCTACGCCTCCAGGGAAAATGCACCATGCATTTTCCTTTGATCACGTGTTCACTCGGAACGTAATCAGTGCCTGATCGACCGCTCTACGAGCTTAACGTGATGTAATAATTATCGATGTGTGAATTTAAAAGTACAAGAAGTGTCATTAAATAACTATCCTTCTCTTCGATACTTAGAAAATGAATTGATGAAAGGATACACATGGGAAAATGTTTTTACATTTCTACACTACTGCTAGCTTTCTTAATTGCATCATGCGGTGGTAATAGTGCTTCAAGCGTTCAAAGACTATCATGTAATGGTCTAAAATCAAACTCTTTTATAATTCCAGGCACACCAAACATCACATCACGCACGACTTACTGCGAAGACTATTTTTTTACACCTGAAAAGCTAAGCAGAGCGATTCATGTATATGTTGATGAATACTCAAACACTTTCGATATCGATCCTAAGCAAGTCTGGTCAGCACTGAGAAATGTTGAGATTGAAGTAAGCGCGATACCAAGAATCTCAAAATACGCATTTGACAAGGACGGTAACTTAAGACAAAACGTAAATGTTACTGGGCTAGCTTTTTCACCTAAGAAAATATGGGTTGAAGTAAAGACTAGTCAAATATCTTCTTCTTCGCTATCACACGAATTAACTCATGCAATTATATGGTTTGAGAATATGGGTGTCCATGGTGACCCAGACCACGAAGGTTTAGAATTTTCAGGCTGGACACCTGAACACACGGAGATGATTAAGCGGGTCAACGACAAGCTATTGGACGAGTCAGTATAAATTTAAGTGTTGTACACTGACCATCGTGCTGAACCTCTTAGCAGTCGAGCCACTATCTTTCTTGGCATGAATCCGGAAGCATCGATGCTATACTTCTCACTATTTTCAACTTTCTCCATGAAGTCAGGATTAGGCTTAGGGGTGTAATTCGAAGTGCTCGAAAGATTAATGTAAGACATTCGCATCATGCCTGGCCTAGAAACACCAACTTTAGCAAAGTCAGTCACACCTTCTCTATAGACACATGTATTTTTGCTGAGCTCAGCCACTGATGTATTGTTACCCCACTTCAGAACATTTCCCATGTAGGTCACCTTTAGTGAGTCTGTAACACCAATAGCGTTAGGAGGGTGAGATTTCATCTCTAAGACATCGAGAACAGAATCTTGAATATCAATACCTCTATATCCTGTAACGTCCATACGCCTAAGGATAGTTCCTAATTCCGTCAATGATTCATCGGACCAAAAGGTATCAGGGCTGAGTGGTACAACAAGTGTGTCAGTTCTGCATAGTGGGTACAAATAAGTTTCTTTAGAGCTCTTACTAAGAATTCCTCGGATGATTAACTTCTCACCGTACTTTTCTTTCTTCAGAGAAACAATGGTATTAGACACATCTTTGGTAGGCTTGTGTACAAATACAAGCACGTAATCACAGAGAGTACATGCACGATTAATCACATTCTCGGTAACAATGTCTTCATCCTTAAGCGAGATAATGCCGACTATAGTCCTAGAAACAGGTCGAGTTGTGATCTCGTAATCTATGAACTCTGAGCCTTCCCACCCATATTGACCGTTGAATATTGTACCTTCTACTTCAATCCCCTTCCACGGGGCGATGGTATCAGGCTTATGCACACCAGCTGCAATGATAGAATTCGATACGGACGAAAAGAATCCTACCAAAAATTTCTTCGCGTCTTCGTTGAGGTGTTCTATGCTTGTAATGACTGAATCTTGGGTCTGCAGCATCAGATCTACTGATGGCTCCCACATGAAGACAGGCCCTGCAGTCTGTTCGTGCTGCACCTGCATGTTCAGCTCCACGCTAAACTGCATCTGAACGAATTCTTGCATGTGCTCACGCATGACTGTGTGTGCTTCAACAAGACTTTCTCGAAACTCATCCATGGTTACAATTTATTCACATGCAAAGTGATGTATATTCCAAAAAAAAAGGGACCAGCCGAAGCTGGTCCCCAAAACTAACTAATTAGTTTTTTCACTTACGGTTTAGGGATATGACCCTTAGACCTTAGTGATCGTAACAACATCATCAGCCTCTAGTGCGAAGAAGAACCTCACCTTAGACTCTGTAACTGAATCAGCAGCCTTCATAGAGCTCACGTCTGCAACCGCGAGGGATGAGACAGCAGCACCGGTATTAGGGTTAAAGATTCTAACGTTGTTAATTGCAATGGAAGTAGACCCACCAGAAAGTGAACCGTTGATATCACCCTCAAGTCTTACCGTACCTGCACTGTTCTCCATGACGAAGACCTTATCACTACCGTTAGGTAATGCATCAGCTGTGCTTGTACCGATCGCACTATCAAATCCGACTGACGTCGTACTTGTTGTGAAGGTCTGACCACTTGTCAAAGATCCAACACTCACTGAGAGTGAAGAACCACGGGATGCACCGTTGATCTGGTAGTCACCATTAGCAGCGCTAGATCCTGAAAGCATCAACTGACCATTTAGGTAAATGTCGCTGAGATCCGGATCTGCACCTTGATCGTGAGATGCACCTGTAACAGTCACAAGAGAATCTGTATCAACAGCTGCTGTCAATGTAACTGAGTTCTTGGCACGTCCACCGCCGACGAATGTCTTAAGAGCGCTAGCAGGAACCATCTTCATGGAACCGCCGTCGTTAATAAGAACACCGTCACCGTCAACGATTGTGATGCTGCTGTCTAGTGATCTTCCACCATCAAGCAAGTTCAGCTCAGCGGCCGTTGAGGTAACAAGTGTACCTGCAAGCTTAAGGCCGTGATCGGCACCATCATGATCCTGGATGTTCAACGATGCATTGTCGCCATCAATTGATAGCTGGTGTGCATCAGTGAGCTCCTTGATGTTGATTGCACCTGAAGACTGAATACCACTCTTCGATACTGAAGATCCGCTAACCTGGGTAGCTGAAGAAATTGATACCGTATCACCACTCATATATGAGCTGAAGAGGAAATCAATCACGTTTCCGCTGCCGTCGTTAAAACGAACTGTGGTACCACCACCACCGAGCGCATCAGCAAACGATGAAGCAGATGAATCACTGATGAACTCAATGCCACTGTCTGACGTTGTGAAAGACGTAGGATTCATTCCTGACAGATGTGAAGATAGATCCGTTCCAAGTCTTGCAGACTGGGAGTGGGTCAGTGTCAGAGCCTGGGAAGTAGACCCAATGCTCATAACAGCACCTTCAGCCATGAAAAGGTCAGCCCAACGCTGTGATGAAACACCTAGTCCTGATGCGTCGTCTGTAGCAGGAATCACGTGATTACCCATGAGGATTCGTCCTCCTGCTGCGATAGTCATATCACTTCCTGAGCTGTTGCCAGCTGAGATCTTGTGACTAGCATGTCCAAACTGAAGTGCCATGCTGGCATTCAAAAGAAGACCTGCATCATGCACGTGAGTTAGAGTAACATCATCATCATCACCGAACTGAAGAACAACGCCGTCGTCCTCAAAATCAACGATAGGTGAATCCATCTGGATTGATGTTGAAGCCTCAAGCTCAACAGTAGGTGATGTGACCTTCGCTAGTACGTCTGCAGCAGCATCAAGCTGTCCGTCAGCTGAAGAGTGAATCTTCAAAGCTGAGTCGCGGAACTGAAGCTCTGTGTTCGCACCGTGACCGATACGGACGTTAGCACCAGCTAGCTGGGCAACATTTTCACCGTCTTCATCATACTCGATGGTGAAGTCCTGGTCGTCACCGAACTGCAACTTCTTGTCATCAGCAAGATAAACATCACCGAATCCTACAGAAGCAGTACCGATATCAGCACCACCATTAGTATCAGCTGCCAATCGAGTTGCCATTGTCAAGACACCAAGTGCAGCTGACGTTGAGTCAGATGACAAGTCCTGGTTGATAACAGAGGCAGACTCAACACTAAGTGAGCCGTCGATGGTAACATCAGCACCAACATCAAGCAAAACAGACGAAGCTGTTGCATCAATTGTCAGTGTGTTGCTGTTGCCTGGAGCTTGAAGTTCCCAACCAGCACGGTCAGCTGCGACCTTGAAGAAACCGGTTGCAGAACCGTCTTCCTCAACTTCGATACCAGCGCCACCACCAGATGAAGCACTTCCGCCGTCATTAAGCGTAACGAGCTTATCCTCAACCAACAAGTTGGCTGTAGAAACTGTGGTTGTTGATCCTGCTACTTCCAAGTCGCCTGCAAGTGTAACCTTACCGTCAGATGCAATAGTAATAGCATTTGTTGCGGACGCAGAACCAATCTGAGCGCCGTCTGCAACAGTGATACCAGCACTGTGAACATCTCTCTGAGAGAAAGTAACAACACCGTCAGATGCAATAGCCATGGCGTCAAGATCAGAAGCTGAACCAATCTGAGCACCATCAGCAACTGTAATGCCACCGCTGTGAATGTCTCTCTGTGAGAAGGTTACGGCACCGCTTGATGCAATAACCATTGCATCAGCGTCAGAAGCTGAACCAATCTGAGCACCATCAGCAACAGTGATACCAGCACTGTGAACGTCTCTCTGTGAGAAGGTTACGACACCTGAAGATGCAATAGCTAATGCATCAGCGTCACTGGCTGAACCAATATTTCCAGCGTCTGGAATAACAATATTGCCACCGAATGTCGCCTTACCTGCTTCAGACATGTCGAGTGTAAGTGCAGTAACATCACTACCACCGTCACTACCCTGGAAGATTATATCTTTGTCACTTACCAGTGACTTAAGGGTCAGATTGTCGTCGTCCATGCTTACATGACCAACGTTAGTTGAACCATCCTTAAAGATAACTTCATCACCAGCTGCGTCGAGAACAATGTCTGTTGCTGAATCAAGCTTGAGAGCTGCTCCTGACGTCATGACCAAGTCAGACGAACCATCAACATCAATGTGATTGCTTGCATCTAGCTCGAGCTTATCAGCACGAAGACTACCACCTGAAACGTTGAGTAGATTTGACGAGTGAGTCATCGTAACATCACCACCGTCAAAGTTAATAACACCATCTGCATCCAAGTGAAGATCGTTAAAGCCAAGTGCTGAAGTACCGAGATCCATACCGGCTGCGCCAGTAGGAGCGATTGCAGAAGCATTAACAGTTAGCTTGTCAGATCCGCCGACCTCGATTGAGATGACATCATCAGCAGACGCGCGAATCGATGTATCTTGGTCAAAGTCTAGATCGATACGACCACCACCGTTCATCTCAAGATTGAGTGCACGAACCTTGCTGAAACCACGTCCGATAAACGTAGCAGCACCACCAGAAATCTCAGAACCACTGACCGAAGCTGTGCCGTTTACTGGTGTAACAGCAAGACCGCCCGGTGCGCCAGATGTGCCACCAGCGCTTAGTGTGGTTGTTGTACTACCGCTGATTCCTGAGACTGCCTGACTTCCAGAGCCGCTGCTTACTGAAAGTGAAGCACCGGATGAGTATGTCGATGAAACTGTAGCACTGAAACTTCCGATTACGATAGTGTCACCGCCTCTGATATCATCACCTAACGCTGCAACTAGCGCGCTGGCACTAACAAATGGAATAGAGGTTGTGCTTGAGTCAAGCGTTGAACCCATTCCACTTGTGCTAAGCGAAGATCCAAAAGTCTGTGCAAATGTAACAGTTGAATCAGGATCAGCAGCTAGTGTTGCTCTAAAGTCACCGATTGCCAAGAAGTCGCCTGAGGCTGCTTCTTGCCCAATGACTTGTGGAATGCTTGTCATTCTTACGATCTTGGTGTCACTGCTAAGTACAAGCCCATCAGCACTAATGCTTGAGTGAAACGGTGTACTTAAAGGTGTGCCTGCAATATCAGCACCCAATACTCTGCTGTTGTTTGACTCAGGCTTGATGTCTGTAGTAAAGATACCAGTCTGTGACTCAGAGAAGCTATCACCACCGTGAATTCTTTTAATAGCACCCGCCATGTGTGCGAGTACTGTGCTTAAGTCAGATGCAACCATTGATCCTGTGGCTGTAGGTGTAATTTGATCATTGATCGTACCTGCAGCAGAACCAAATGATCCTGTCAACTGACCTAGTCTTAATTGTGTTTTAGCCATTTATTTTCTCCTTTAATGAAATGGCATTTAGAACGCTCCGACCGAAGAAACTACTGTCGATCGAATAACATAAACATGACTGCCACAAAACTGTCTTAAACGAATGTCATTAAAGGAATTAAACGGACGGGACAGAACTCAACGCCCCTAATTATGCCCCTACTTGAGAGTTTTCACTAACTTTTTGTAACTAAATCTGTCCCAAAAACGTGAACTCTTTGCCCACGCATTAGAACAGCATAAACACTCATGTCAAGGTCATTTCTTTCTAGTTGAAACAAGGCTAAGTTGGTAGGTACGCCTAGCTTACACAACAGTATACCGCTTTCACCCTCAGGTACGACTACCTTATAGCCTCTAAAGTCATCCCACGAAGGAAATGTCTGGAGGTCAATCTCTTCATACAGCGTAAACTTACCTCCGCCTTCGTAACTACATGTCACAAAAGGAAAGTTCTGTAAGTCTTTGTGTGATGGACTGAACACAACCAGCTGTCCTTCGCGCAGTTTGCATTGCGGTATCACACATATAAGTATGTAGCTAGTCTTCTCGTCCGTATAGCATGTCTAAATGCCGCTTTCGAAGTTCTTCCTTGCGCTCTTCGATTTTTCTCTGATTTGATGCTTGCGCGTTGTTCGCTGCAAAACTTAAAAGAAAGGTTACCATCCATATAGTGAACAGTGTTAGCAGTATATCCATATCACTTTGCCCTATTGACTACTTCTAGAAGTTCGGTCGGTATGTTATTTTCCAACTCTCCGCTATTCCAAAGAACGTCAGCGGTAGATGCTATAACAACTTCCATGACGTATTTGTTTTTTGTTCTTGTTACTTCTTTTTTGCGTGTCTTAATAACAATTCCAGACTTTACAGTTACAACTTTCGTATCGTCGTCTACCCTGTTAATTGTGACCATGTCACCTTTGCGCGCTGTCATTGTTCAACCTTTGAAAGTTGTTCCACTGGAGTCCAGTATGCCCCTGACTTCCATGCCACTTTAGCACCCAGTGTCTCCTTTGACGATATTACTTTGTGCTCAAAACCCAAAACTATTCCAACCTCTAAGACCTTGCCTGTCTTAAACTCGCATGTCCAGGCAACCAGGTCACCCCTCTGCAGGTTCGTCTTTAGTGTCATCCTGAGGCACACACATGCTTATTGTCACGTTAGTAACTGCACCCTTCATCGTTTCAAGTTTTTTAATTCTCTTCTTAGTATACTCTAAAGAGCTCGTAAGTTCATTTATTCTGTCATCAATTTTTTTAATAGCACGTGTGTTGTATGCCAGCAGTGATTTCTTGTCACCGAATCTGGCAAATACTGTCTCAATGTTTTCAGGATCTTTTACTAGATAGCCGAAAAGAAGCCGTGCCATGTTTGTTGCTTCTTTGTAGTCCACAGCGTAGACAAATCCAATGTTTGTTTCTCTAAGTGTGTATGAAGTTCTTACACTCTTGTGAATAACTCTGTAAACGCCAACCCCACCGTTCTGTATTACAGTCTTTACAGCAGGCTCTATTCGTTTCCACAACCTGTTGCACTGACGTGTGTATACTCTCTTCTTGCCGCCAATGACGTACTTACCGTCAAACTTAACACGACGCAAAATCTTTCTCACGTCATCGAGAGATCGCATTCCCAAGTTAAAAAGAGTTTTGGCATCGTAGCCATAATGAGGGTGACTAGGCTTTGCGCGCACAACAGGGATCCCTTTTTTAGGGCACCACTCTTCTATCGACTGATACGTTACAGTAAAATGGGCCGGACCTGAAGGCTTATTTTTAAGAAGATCCTCGATGATTTCAGATCTTTCTTGCGTGTCCGAATGTTGGTCGTCCTGCGCTAGCATATTAATAAATAGGCAGGACGACCAAGTTATTAGTCCTTCGGCATGCAGCGAGAATTCTCAACTGCAGTCGTGATTGCCCAATCTATAAGGCCTGAGCCTAATATAGAATCCAAGGTATGACCATCAGAAGTAAGCACCAGAGTTCCGTCTGAATCTCTGGCAGCCTTTACTGAATGGGCTGGTGGAATTTTCTTGTCTTCTCTTCCGTGTATCCAGACACTCTTGTCATTTTTAGGCTGAGTGCTGCTAAAAATCTGTCTGTCCGCAGAGGCAAGAAAAACATTTGGACCACGCCATAGTCCCTCTTCAATGAGAAGTCTGTGGACTGCACCGCCCATACTCGAGCTGACGATGACATCAGGCGCAAATCCTTGAATGGCTTCATCAGCAACATCTACACATTTTGACATCTCTTCCTCAAGCTCTGTCTGCGACATGAAAATCCAATCACCGTACTTCTGGGATAGCATCTCAAAATCGTTACTGTAAATGCTAGGCACAACAGTCTCATATCTCGTTTGCAGATGCATCATCTTGGTCATATCTTCATCTCTATCTGACAAGTATAATACTTTCATTTTTAACTCCTGTCTCGTTGTGTTAAGTTGCGAGAGCCATTCTCGCTATGTTGTCATCCCTCCTTGTGCGGATACGTGAACAATAGAACAAATTCACGTCCAAAGTTAGTGATTTCAACATTCATTTTCGCTGTCCAACCAGCGTCTCTAAAAACTTTAAGAATAGTTCCTGTAACGGGATGCCACTCTTGTGGGCATGTGATCTGCTTTCCTTTTGCAAGCTGACGCTCTGACCAGCTTGACTCCAAAACAGTATTGATTTGCTTGATTGCGTCGTCTACCAGACGGGTCATCTCTTTTACAGTTCTACTCATTTTAAGACCTTTCTTGAAATATTGACATGTACCTCTCACCGCGGTCACATAACATTGTGATCACTATGCCGAGAGGATCATTTTTCTGCACCCATCGCTCAGATGCAAGTATATTTGCGCCGGCTGAAATACCGACTAATATTCCCGTATTTTTAGCAAAAGACTTTGCACGGTCGATGGCATCTTGTGTGCTGATTACAATTTGTCCATCCATCTTTTCAGGGTCAGCGAGAAAGTCCCTTCCATCACCGATGCCTTGTATGCCGTGCTTCTCTTCTGCAGGCACAACCATGTGCACTTCTACTGGAAGTCGCTCAGATGTTACGAACCTGCGAACCCCTTCGATTGTTCCACCTGTTCCGGAACCGTGTATAAAAGCAGCCCAAGCAGGGCCGGCCTGTTTTGCAATCTCTGGTGCAGTTTCATTCATGTGACACTGAATGTTTTCTTCGTTTTCAAATTGATTAGGGGACCACACATTGTCGTGTTCTTCAACAAATTTGTTGCGCATGGCGATGGCATATTCAAAGTCGCTAGGAGGTGTCGAAACAATTTCTGCCCCATAAACTCTCATCATGCTACGACGTTCTTCAGACATATTTTCAGGCATGAATATCAAGCACTTAAGACCTAGTGAAGCCGCAGCAGCAGACAAAGCTATACCTGTGTTACCACTGGTAGCTTCACACAATATTGTGCTTTCGTTGATATCGCCACGAAGAAGAGCTCTTCTAACAGCGTAAGTGATGAACCTGTCTTTGACTGATCCTGTGGGGCTATAAGTTTCTAATTTACCATAGACCCTATCACTTACTTTGATGAGCGGTGTTGCGCCGCATATGTTTTCGAATCGGGTCTGAAGTGTCATAAAGCGCAGTCTCTAGTTACACTAATAACTATCTTGTTTTTGTATCAATGTATTTAGTAGGTCTGACTGAGTCGATTATGACAGACTGTCTAGTCAAGCGCTAGAGCTAATAAGTCTGCACGTGCGTTAGTTATTTTTTTTGATATTTTCTGAAACTTTTTTTGATTCATGTGTAAGCTTGAAAACAGCTGCGCTACTGCCTAGCTCTTCAGATCCTACCGGGTCGTTTGATAGCACGACATAAGATACATCCACTAGCTCTGCACTAAAGTGTTCGTTGCTCTTTTTAAGATGTTCAACAAAGGCCTCTACAACTAGTGTGGCGTAAAGAGTGTTAACTCTAGTAGGACCACCTGGCCAAATAGCAACAACTATATTAGGAACATCCAAGCATTCTGCGTGGCGAAGAACCATTACAGGAATTCCAGGCACAGGTTGTGGTGGTACACCAAATGCTGTATGTGGCTGGAGGCACTCAGAAACTACTGCTTGCGCTTTTAACTTACCAACAACGCTCTTTGTGTACTCGCTGTGTGCTGGAACATTTTTAGGAGGTGCTGTACATCCTAATGCTAGAACAGATATGGCTGCCCAAACGAGAACTAGACTATGTACTAATTTAGTCCGGATCTTCGATCTGAACAATTTGGAGTTCTGAACATTGTGCCGGCCCATAAAAACAACATCTCCCGCAACTAACGCAATAGTCGCTTATTTCTTTTTCTGTGTTTAATTTAAGTTGCTCTTCGTAGCTTCGCAACTTATCATTCTCTTCGTCGACAAAGATACATTCAGCAAACAATTGGTTTGCAAGGTTCCAAGGATATTCTATGCATGTGATCGGCCTTTTTTGATAAACAGAACACACATACTTGGTAGAGCATTTACCCATTACAAAAGCTTCTTGTATTCTTTTCTTTCGCTAAGCGCAGTTCTTGCTTGTCTAGAGTTTTTGCTTACAGCAAGAATATCGCGTCTAATCTGACGTAATTGAAGTCTGACTGAAACTACGTGAATCGCGATTGCAGCTGACATCAAACATAATACTAAGTCCATGATTATCTCCTAGATTTATAATAAGAACAGAGGCACGGTTAGTAAACTATAGGATGTCTTGCAAATCCTTAATTTCCTGTTCCAGTTCTGATTTTCTTTGTCTTAGCTTGTCTAAGCGGCTAGTGTCACCCGGTTCTGTCATTGCTGTAGGTGTTACTTCAAGCTGCATGATTTGGCCTTCTATGGACTGCAACTCTTCCATGCGCTTTTCGATCTCTACTACACCGCTCGAAGATGACCCGTATGTTTTCTTGATCTTGCCATAGTACTCCATTTCCTCTCGGATTAAGAGCCTTAGAAGATCTAAGCCGCTAGTCATTACAGACCTAAGATGCTAAGCAGATCCCCAACACCGTCGCCTTCAGGCCCATCAGGGTGAGCGATCTGTGCAGGTTCTTCCGGGACTGTTGTGCCGCCGGCTCGGAACTCATCAATGAGTGTGTTAACAAAGTCCATCAACTCCGCCTCGGTAGCCCCTGCTTCTTTCATTTTTGAAGCAGTCTTTATTGGGCATGGCATTTCAGAAGCTAAGTCTGGTGCAGGAGCGAGAGACATTTGAGAATCAGCCGAAGCCATCTCAGGCTCACCTGTCATGCCACCTGGGCACTCTTCAATAATAATGTTTCGAAGGCGGCTGCGGAGAGCAGACTCGTTCTTTTTCTTGTCAATGATAGCCTTCTGCAAGTTATCAGGCAGTTTGTCCTGATCACCTGTAAGCTCATCAGCATCGTCGTACTTCTTTGTGCTTTTCTGTTTTTCTTCTCTGATCAGAGCGATCAAATCTTCTCTAGAAATTCTCATTATAGTTCTTCCTCCGAAGCCATTTCTTCGTTTAGCGTTGCAATTGCTTCTTCCATGATATCGAGTATCTGGTCCATCTGTGCAGCGACTCTCGTCTGAGAGTCTGTTTCAAAGTCCATGTTTCCGCGCTCGCAGTAGTCGCGAACTTCTTGCAGTGTGTCTCTAATGCCGGATAACTCTTCCTTGAGTTCTTCAGCTGTATCACTGGCAACAACTTCGTTTATCTTGCGCCCTTTGATTGCAGCTGCAAATTCAGGTGTGGCAAGTGACTTAAGCGGCATAGGTGCCTCTTTCGTTTGGGCCATCATCGACATACGGCTCTCCTTGAGGAGACCTTCTCGAATTAGCTGTCTTAGTTGTTGCTTTGTGATTTTCATGTTTTACCCTGTATAAATTACAAACTGGCCCATGTTGTCTCTTTGGACGTCTGCTCCGGCAACTTCAGCTTCATCCGCCATCGCTTGATCTTCTGTGTAGAAAGTAATCTGACCTGATCCATCACGCTCAGCGTCTAAGCCACGTGATTCACCCCACTTCATCCACTCTGCCGGGCTTTGAGGTGCAGCAGCCATTTCCTGAATTAATCGCTGCAGGACAGACCGCCGATCCTTCTGTTCCGGCATAGGCTCAGGTGGAGGAGGTGGAGGAAGTTCTTCTTTTGCAGCAGGTGCTCCACCAAATTTAAGCAGTGGCATCAAGTCAGAAAGAAATGTTATCGTCGCCTCAGGACCTGCGGCAGAAAGCTTGCGGGCTAAGTCATTAGGCTTTGGCAGACCTCCAGACTCCTCAGCCACCATCTCTTTGATAAGTTCTCGCAGTACGTTTTTACTTGTTCTCATTTTTCTTATCCTTCTTTGGGATCGATAGCCCGCGAATTAAGGCCCCCCAAAATGTAATCTCGTTCATCACTCAACCTAGTTTCGGTGTGCGCTGTTTTGCGCATTGACATATTTGCTATCGTCAACATCGTCAGCCAATCCACGCAGTTCAGCGGATAGCTCAGCTGTGTCCATGCCCATGTCAAGCAGCTTATCAACAATGTCGTTAAGCATAAGGAACATGTCTTCACCTGTCTTAGGGTGTCGGTAACCAGCTTCATTCAAAAGCTTAGCTCGTTCTTCCTTAATAATTCTTCTTAGTTGGTTCTTTGTGATCTTCATTATAGCGTCCTGATAAGTGCTTCGTATTGTGCTAATAAACCCATTGATTGAAATGCTTGTGCAACAGTAAGCGTCACAGCTGCTGCAGCTGCTTCATCCGCGTCGTCCTCGTCACCCATATCTTCGAAAGCATCTTGGTTAGTACCAAACATCAGCTCTGACAGCGCGTTTTCAACAGCATCAATCGCAGCAGTGTCAGAGTATTCACCCTGCATGCGCTCAGCATTTGCCATCGCGTTCATCTCGACGAGAAGCCTCTGCTTCTCCTCTTTGATAATCCTTTGTAGATCTGCTCTACTAATCCTCATGGTTCCCTCCATTCTACGGCCCATGCCTTGTTGTTTTGGTGCCTTGTGCAAGGCAGGTTGATCTCGTTCCATGCCGATCTCTTCGTCGGCTTGTTTCTGCATCTCAGCCTCGAAGCTGGCGTTCATCTCGCGAGCCTCAGCGCTGTCAAACATATCTTCATAATACTCAGCGACGCCCTTAATGTCCATCGCATCAAGCTTCTCAGGTCGAAAGTATAATCCTCTCTTACCCGTCAACTCCTTTGAAAAATCACTTATCATATCGTAGTAGTCATCTCGTGTGTATACTTGAGGTGAACCACCTGCTGTACGATGTGTTGCGCTATCTCCTGCAACGTCGTAAGAGACCTGTGTCTCAATAAGCCTTCTAGACTCTGACATAGCTCTTTGCTCTCTTTTTTGTCGTTCCATGTCGCGCTCAATGTCTTCGTGACGAAGACCAATCGCGTCAGCTAACATCTGATGTGCTTCATGGTCATCCTTCCTCTCAGGATCTTGCATGAAGAAAGAAGCAGCGACCGAAGCTGATGCGCGTGTAGCATGGCCTTCTCGCTCAACAAAGTCCTCGTAGTCATCGATAAGAGCATCAACTAAAGGGTCAGGTCGACCTTTGTTCAAGTAACCTACGATGTCGGGAGCTCCGCCTCGAGGCATTGCTTCCTGAATAAGTCTTTTTAGTTGTCGCTTTGTGATTTTCATTATAGCGTCACCTGAAATTTAACGTAGCCAAAGCTCTTCTTTTCAACTTCGGGAGCCAGCGCAGCAACGATCTGTTCCAGCTGTCTTTGGGCGTTGGGATCATCTTCAGATTCCTGACTCAGCTCAATGACTCTGAGAAAGAAGTCGCGACCGTCGGCGATGATTTGGTCGACACTATCAGCGAGCTGCTCATTCAAAAGCTTTTCTTTCTCTTCATTAATGATTCTTCTTAGTTGTCGCTTTGTGATTTTCATTTTATGATCCTAGCTTGCGATTCATTGCGACGTCTTTTGCGTATTCTCTTAGCTCTTCGGCCAACTCCATTCTTGGTAATACCTCTAGCATCGCCATGATAGCGTCCTCTAGCTGTTTTGTGGCTGCCTCCATAGAAGCGGCACTAGAGTATGTTTTTGGGTCACCCGGTTGTCTCTCCCGCTGTGAGGCGCCGCCTCCAAAGGATATATCTGGCATCGAATCTTTGGCCTCTTGATCGGGGTTATATTCATTAAGGAGCTTAGCCTTTTCTTCCTTAATGATTCTTCGCAGTTGTTTCTTTGTGATTTTCATTAGTATACTCTTCCTACAGCGCCCACGAGCTCCAAGATCTCGTTCGGACCCATGTTAGCGCCCATGGCGGATGAATCTTGAACGGCAACAGCAAAGCTCTCCGGGTCACGCTCAGCCAGCGTCTTAGGGTCGATGGTACGCTCCATATCACGGAAGTCTCTGAAACCCAAGTCGTATGCGATGTTGTCCAGATCCAGCGTGCCGATATCTAGCTTCTTGGCCATGTCGTAATAGGGCGAATCTTTCTTCGGTAGATCGTTCATGGGCATGCCGCCGTATTCTTTCATCAGCTCTTCTCGAATGAGTTGACGTAGTTTGCGTTCAGTTGTTTTCATCATGTCTTCCTGTTCAAGCCTATCGTCTCGAGAACTGGCCGTCATGCAGCTCAGCCTCAACCTGACCGACTGCCTTGTTGATTGCCTGTGTGATCAGCCCCGCCAAAGAATTACTCGCAGCGCTTATCTCCTGCTCCCACTCGTCACGTGGCTGGTTAAACATATCAGGCTCATCATCGTACATGCCTGACATATCTTCAGAAAAGTTGGTAGCCAGCTGATCGGCAAACCTCTCAATGAGTTCCTGATAATCCTGCATGTCAGCGATGGATTCTTTCAGAGGTCGTCGAGCGGCCTTCTGCTTCTCAAGGCGAGCTCGCTCTTCCTTGATGATTCTTCTTAGTTGCTTCTTTGTGATTCTCATCCTCGGAGCCTCTCGTCGTTTTCAGCCATGTTGGCGACGTCACGCAATGCCTTAACTAGTGCATCAACTGTGAGTCCATCAGGGCCGTAGTTGTTTGTAATGTCTTCAACGATCTGCATCGCTTGCTCATAAGCATCATCGTATACATCTGGATCACCAGCGCCGTCGCTCATGCCCGTTTCGGCAAGCACTTTGGCTTTTTCTTCCCGAATGATTCTTCTCAGTTGTCTCTTTGTGATCTTCATTTTACATCTGCTTCTGCAACATTTGCAATTCTTGGACGAGGTCCTCGATAAAAAATCCAGCCTCGTCAGGATTCAACATTTCTATAAGTCCAAGCAGATTGTCTCTTGCGTCGAATAGTTCATCACCCTTAGCTGTGTGACCCATTGCAGTAGCTCTTTGCTCTTTCAACAGCTTGGCCTTTTCTTCTTTAATGATTCTTCTAAGTTGATTCTTTGTGATTTTTATTTGTCTTCCTTCACCAAGCTTATCTTTAATGTTTTGAGGAATCATTGCAAGGACGCCGCTGATATCATCATCACCCATCTGGATCATCATATCAACTTCGTCAGCAAGATCATTGGCACCGACTCTTTGCAAGTCAGCCAAAACTCCGTCCACAGCATCTGCGTTTGTATTCATTCCAGCATCCATAGGCTCTAGGACACGCGCATCATATGAATGTCTCTTTCCTCTGTTTACTGGAGAGGAAGAAGCCGCAGCCTTGGCTGCAGGCTTCGCAGTCCCGGACATAGACCGAAATTTTTCTTGAGAGGCAGGGTCGTGAAAGTCAGGCAAGCGATCTATGATTGCCGGCATTATGAAAGGAATATCAACCGACGAGGTTTTGGGGTGGGCTTGCAAGGATTTCAGCTGTTCAAGTTCCTCAGGCTTGAGTCCTGCCCCGTCGATACTTTGTATCTGCATCTTGAAATACGCGTCTACAGAAGCCAAGTCCCCCGCTGCAACATGTTCTTTGTGGCGTTTTTCACCAGTGTCTTGAAGCCACACACTACGCAATTCTCTATTGTATTCACTGTCATCCGATTCGCTGTACTGCTGAGGACCCCAGTCATCGACCTTTGGCTCATCGAGTCGCCAGGATTCGCTAAGTAATGCTCTTTCTTCGCGAATGATTCTTCTAAGTCGATTCTTTGTGATTTTCATTAGACTATGTCCATCACTACTTTACGACCTGCAGCAGGTGCCATATCGCCTGAACTTAATTTCCGAAGTGCATCAGCAAGTTCGCGCAATGCCTTAGGATTCAATACATATCCAGACACATCAACGCCACTGCCTGTACCGACGTAATCGTCGGCATCACTGAGGTTGTAGAAAGCCGTCCGGGACTTCTTCCCTCCGGGGAGCACACCCTGAATTGCTGAGCGCTTCATTCCTGAAACTCGAGTTGCCCTGGCTTTGGCTTTCATTCCTTCAAGCGCAGTGATCGTCGCAGGCCAACCGTTGACATCTGCGTATGCTTCGACTGCTGCTTGCAACGCGGTCATCTCTGGAGAGCTATCACCCTCATCTTTGGTCGCTTCTCTAATAAGTTGTCTTAGTTCGTTCTTTGTGATTTTCATTACATATCCTTTATCATAGACCGGAGTTGTTCCATGACATCGTTTAACAAATTAGTCCATATTAAATGAAACTACACCCACAGGTTGGATTTGCCCTGAGTACAGCCTCTCTAAAGTGTCTGCTAGCTTTATAACATCATCAGCATTGAGTAAGTCTCCATTAACTTCTACACTGCCTGTTTCATCGGCCAGAGAAAAGCGAGTACTCTTGGTCAGCGAGCGAGGATCCTTACCCACCACGACTTGACTGAGATCGAAAGCTTCGTTAAGAAACCGTTGATTTTCTTCTCGAATGATTCTTCTTAGTTGTCTCTTTGTGATTCTCATTTTGTTTTCCTTAGATTCTGTGACCCCAGGCAAGCTCAATTGAGGATCTTTCGCTGCTGCCGCTTTCGCTGCTGCCGCTTTGTCTCTCTTATTCTTCTTACGTCGCTCATACGGTTCGTTGTAGACATCTTCAGGCCTCGTATACCCCTTCTCCTCGGCTTTGGCTCTGATGCGGTCGTATTCTGGGTCTCCTGACTCTTCACCTGGCGCGACCTTGATCGGAAAGAGGGCCGGAAATGCCTCTTTGCGGCGATTCATTATGTGGCCATTTTTACTTATTAATTCAGCCACCGACATCCCCTGAGGAACCAGAGGAAGGTACACAGGCTCGTTGAGGCTGGGGTGGCGATCTGTTTCGTCGTCGAACTCTACTGTCACCAGCTCCATAGGCTGTCCATTTTTGCCTACGAACGCTGTAGGTTCTCGCTTTGTCACAGTGGCCGGCCTGGGCCCGTAAACATCTGCGTCTCTCTGGTTCTTCGACTGCTCGACTGTGCCCCGATGGAACTGAAGCTTCTCTCCGACCCCGGCAGAGGACTCTTTAATAATTCTTCTTAGTTGCTTCTTTGTGATTCTCATTTTGTTTTCCTTAAGCGTCTCTGAGCTTCTTTGCGTATTTCAAACTATCAGCCAGAACTTTGGCTTTCTCTTCGCGAATGATTCTTCTAAGTTGTTGCTTTGTAATCTTCATGGCAGATTCCTGTACTTCGAATTCTTCCTCTTCATCATCTTCATCACTTTATCATATAGTTGTGAAAGAGGAATTCGACTCATCCCTCGGTTAGGGTTTTTGTCAAAGGTTATGTAGTCATCGACAGGAGTGTCAGGTGAAATCGGTCCAAGTGCTGCTTCGACGGCCTGCATAAGATCTGCAGAGCTGCCAAAGTCTGATATGCGAAATGTATCTGCAGTGTCTGTATTGCCCAAAGTTGGGTAGCCGTCTGAGTCGCCCAGTGTTAAGGTAGTTGATGACCCCAGAGCTTCTTGCAGTCTCCTACAGACAACACGGCGAACCTTTTGCTCAGCCAATAGTTTCTGCTTCTCTTCTTTGATAATTCTTCGCAGTTGTCGCCTGGTGATTTTCATCGCGTAACCTTAACAGCAAGCGCAGGATTCGCATGTGCAGGTGCAGCACTCGCAGCACTTGCAGCTAGCCTTCTTGGGCGCACAGCTCTCGTCGCAATCTTCGTCGTGGTGATTCTGGATTCTTTCGTTTAGGCTTGTCATGTCGTCTCTCCTCTTAAGCTTCTTCAGTTAAAAAAACGAGTCCGGCTTTTGAGGGGCCAACATGGATCCTGGATGTGCCGGTCTCATTTTGTTTTTGAGTGGGCTCAGACCAAATATCCCACCTGTCAATTAAATATGTCTCAGCCCGCTTGTTTACCCCCTATGAGGGCGGAAGAAGTTTATTTTTTGTGGAGGTGGTAGTGCCACCAGAGGGCGGTGGAGAAGATGACGTCCGACAGGACGCATAGTCCGATCGCGAAGAGGTTCTGATTACCGCTCATCACTTGGATAAAAGTGAACATGTTTCATTGCCTTTCTTTGGCGTGCTAGCCGTATTTTATATTCACACGAGAATAAATATACTCCATGCGCGATCGAGCGAGCGGTCGCAGGAGTGAGTAGATGAGTGGAACAATAAACATGGACAAGGGCGAGTGCTGGTGGATGTTGCGAGTCAACGGAACCGAGTTCACTCGAGTTTGGGGGCGTGCGAGGGCAGAGTGGTTTCGTGAACAGATGTGGGATCTGGCGCCGAGTGCGACTTGGGAGCTCACACCTTGGTTTGAACACGAGCCAGCGACTCCGGTCTCCCCCGAGGCGGTCTTCAATAGACTTGAACGACATTATTGCGTGGGCAGCGATTAACGGGCGGCATCTTTGGAGGGGAGATAGGACTCTATCGTACCGACCGAAGTGTTAAGCCGTTTGTAATTACGCGTTATAAAAAAGACTAACCTGTGCTTATACTTTCGCATGCAATTGTGCGCTAGGAGTGTGTTATGAAAAAGAGATTTAGTCGATTAAGACTCAAACGTGCAAAGAGGCATCTCAATGCAATGAGAAGAAAGCCTGTCAAAACCTATCTAGAAAGGGCACAGAAGACCGCTTTAGATAGAGACATAGGTAAACTCAAAAAAGAATTAGAAGTGTCACAGAATTCAAATCTGGAACTATCAAACCAGGTAAATGAACTTAAACGCAATATCACTGAATTGCGCCAAGAACTCCTAGAAATTAATGTCATGATAGCTAACACTATCATAAAGTCGGAAATGCAATGAACGTAGCCTTAGGTGTCTCTGCACTTATCCTTGTGCATATACTAGTATGGGTTACAACAAACTTACAACTAGTTGATGGATGGAAAAACACTGACAAGATCTGGTGGGTCATTATCGGCCTAGCCATTCCAACATCATTAGTTGCCGCATTCGCGACTAGACAACTTTACGCTTCTTTAGACAGCGTTTGGTCGATACGGTTTATTGGATTTGGGACCTCTTACTTGGTGTTTCCAATCATGACTTGGCTACTTTTAGGTGAGTCAATGTTTACACTCAAGACAGCACTTTGCATTTTGTTGTCCATAGTTATTTTGATGATACAATTTAAAATGTGAATTCGCTAGGAGAATATCATGCGAACATTTTTTAGACCTAAAGAGAAAGGGGTGGCTCATGAGCAAGACGACCCCTTCCCGAAGAATTCGAGACCTTGACGAAAGAAAACTGCGTCGAGTAGTCTTAATCCAAGGGCTGCAGCTTAAAGCAGCAACTAGAGAAAACAAAGCTTTGCGTGATAAGATCCACCTGCTGGAAAGCATTCACTCTGGGCCTTTTAAATTTTTTCTTAAACTAGCTTACGCATGTGAGGTTATACTTAGAGGTATCAAACGTCTTTTTCGGAGATCATAGTGCTTATTACTGAATCGAAATTACGTGAAATCATCCGTGTCATTCTTAAAGAGGCAACTGAGAGAGTGTCCAACGCCAAAGAGCTCGAAGAGGCTGATGACGAAGATGAAGAATCATCGACTTGGAAGCCGCCATGGGAAGGCGGTGGATCCGGAAGTGGCGGTCACGCTGAGGACTATCACTGGGCAGACACTGACTCCGGTGACTACGACGATTATTGAGGTATGCTGAGGGTCACTAATGGCGCCGCTAACAGGTTTAGTACTGCTTAATATTCTAAATCTTATAGATGCGTACTATACCTACATCGGCGTTTCAAATGGCTACCTAGTAGAACTCAATCCTCTAATGGAATACTTGCTCGTTAAAAGCAGTTTTCTATTCTTTGCATGCAAGATAGCTTTAGTGGGTTTGGCTTCCTCATTCCTTTATCTTAGAAGGGACCATACCTTATCACGAATCTTTATCTGGTTTGGGTGTGCTCTCTATTTCGGAATTGGCCTTCTCCATGCTTTCCATCTTAGCAACTTGTAGCGCCATTTCTTCTTCGATAACGTCACACATGTAGACAAGCTTTTCCGGCCGCTTAAGCTTTTTAAAAGCCGCCTCTTTCTTAAGTGCTTCTGACCGGGTGGCAAATTTCTGAGTAAACATTAACCTACAAGGACGCCGAGACCTTGTGTATTTTGCACCTCGCTTACTCTCATTGTGTTCTGCTAGCCTCCTATCCGGATCTGTAGATATTCCGCAATAGTATGACTCATCACTACACTGTAACACGTACATGTAGTAGGGCTTCGGCTGTTTCTTCTTCGTCAAGGCTCTTTGATAATATCTTTTGCCGGCCAGACAGACTCACCAAACTCCGGATTGTCATGCTTTATTGTAATTAGTATTTGCGTCATTGTTGGACCGCCTACTGACCACTGGCCTTTAGCCTGAGACTTTACTTCTGTGATCACGCCTGCTTTGTGTGATGCGAAAACAGGAACTACCCTGTCACCTACTCTAAACCTCATCTGAGCCTCCTCTCATAAATATGTTCTTGTATAATGTTTCTGCGATCTCGAAGTCATGTATATCATCAATGTCTAAAGATTGAATCTTGTCTATAAACACACCTATGAATGGCGCGCCCACAACGACCCCTTTATGAAACATGATATCGGTTCGAATGATATTGCATGCAAAATTCAAAGCATAGTACTGAGGTAGATCTTGTGATCTCGGTTGATTGTACGGGTCGTAATTTATAGGTGCACCATCGCACCACAAAAAGTCTTTGACTTCATGGACTGTGTTGACTGATACGATCTCCGGACTGCGGTTCTTAAATGCATTGTAGCACTTATGAAAAGCTAAATCTTGAATCAGTGGGTTTGTCGCATTGATGTAAGCAATTGCCTCATGATCTTTGAAGCACTGGGCAATGTGTGAGTAAACCTCACGCATAGGCGTTCCTGACCTGCAGTATTTTTCTTCCCTCCGGTGAGTTTCCACACCTAGATCTTTCGCCAGTGCTAGCATTTCATCACTGTCACTGCTGACTATAATTTCTTCAAATAGATCAACACGAAGAAGCTGATTAATTTTAATCTCTAGCAGAGAAGAATCAGCGAACTTCTTAATGTTTTTGTTCGGTACCCTCTGCGAACCTTTTCTTACGGGAACGACTGCTATCATTATGCCTCTTGAAGTGCAAGCTGATTAAAGAAAGTAGACCAACTCGTAAATCTAAATGCTTTGTCATCTATGTAGAAAGCTGCCCTAGGCTTTTCCGATGTAACACTGTGAACAAACTGTGCCATGTCATTTTCTCGCAACCAGTCCCACACTAAGTCTGTACCTGTTTTTCCTTCTACCAAGACCCTGTCCGGTTTGGCCTTGCACGTGAATATTATTATCTTATAGTTTTTTGAAAGACGCTCTAGTGCTTCACGGGAACCTTCAATCGGCTCATCATAAATTGTTCCATCATGAAATCCCAAACTATTAGAATGAATCACGCCATCAAAATCAACTCCAATCTGATTTTTCTCGTCGCTACTTACGATGCTTTGGTAAACTTTATTGCTCACTCTTTTCTTCCTTCTAAAGACTTAATCCTCTGCCTGAGACTATAAGCACGTACCTCGCAGTAAGACATTCTTCTTTCTAACAAAAGCTGCTCATATTCTAAAGCCATGCTGATAAGTGACTTTATATCATCTTCGCTGTGACTAGGCCCTACGTTGAAGATGACAGCGCGTGTTTCAAACCTATCTAACAGTCCAGCATCTGCTAGACTTTTAATACACGATGCAGACTTGATTGAAACACTTCCTCCGAGTGTAGTTGTCAATCCAGCCAATTTTGCATGGGTAAATACAGAGCTAGCCACTTCCATGACGCCTTTGCTATCTACATCTGATTTTGTTAGGCCTAATGACTGTGCGAGATCGGACCTACCCACCACAATTCCTGAAATATAATCACTGTGATCCTGAATAATTGACTTAGAATTGACAGCAGCTGTATGTGTCTCTAAGTTTAGGTGTGCTTTGACGCCTAGCGTTCTTAATGCTAAGGTCTGACTCTTCATCGCGGCGACAAATTTGTGTGCCGCGTATGGTGTCTCAACCATAGGCGCAACTATATCTGACACTCCTCGTCTTAAACATGTTATGATATCTGAATTAGCTTCTGCACCGCCGATTTTGACAGCAATCTGCAAATACGAATTAGCCCCTAAGTAGACCAAGTCATCTAGGTCTTCTATGCTGATTCCTTCGTCTTCAAAACTCGCCTTAAGTGCATACGCGTTATGATCATTTAGTTTCTTGCAATAGGATTTGAGCTTAATTTCAAACACTAGTTCTCCACAATTTCATCTAAGCTTTTTTCTTCGAAGTACTTCATAGCAACAGGGTTGATTATGAAAACTTCTGTTTCTGGGTATGACGATTTAACCCACTCCGAAAATTCTTGCCAGCGTTGAATTAAAGGCACTCTAGGCACACCGCCGTACGCCTTGTGATTTGGGTTGTGTAATGTACCTTTTGAATAAGAGCAGTCTTGCCCCATTAGATAGATTTTAGACGGGCCCGTCCAAAGAGCAAATTGAAGCATTTCCCACGTTATTGACATTCTACTGTACATGTAGTTATTTACAATGTCTGTTTGAAAACTCATTTGTCTAGACTTTTGAATTTCAGGCAGCGTGCCTACCCTGTCACATATATCGTAGTGAACTGAGTGGTCTATAGGCGCGCCAGCATTCGCCCTTAACATGCTTACATCAGCACTTGGATGGTCGCGTACAAACTTTGCAATCCTAGGCCTATATGCTTTATAAGTGTCTGGGTCTGTATGGAAAGTCTTCTCCTTGCCTCTCCAACCTGCTTGTGAGTCACCTATAAAAAAATAGTCCAGTTTAAATTTCTCCGAATAAATGAGCTCGTTACACCCAATATGAATTAAATTTTTGCCACCATCATACAAGTCAATGCTTGGCCCACAGCCCATAACAGCAACTGACATGCCGGCATGCAGGTTTTTAAACGGTTCAAAGCATTGATTGATTATAGACACAACGTTTCCTTTCTGTAGATTATAGCACTACAGAGTCTGTTGTATCAATCTAAATTGACAAGCAGAATCGCTGGGTTTCTTATTGCAACTCTTACTTCTACATCGTAATCGTGTAGTGCATTAAAAACTTCGCTTCTCATTTTTTGGGAATTTCCTGTGATAATCTCGGCTAGCTCTGTCTTGCCCCAGATTTTTGACATGAACTCATTGCATTTACGTGCAACATTTTCATGCTTAACACCGTGAAGGTCGAGGACATATTTCATTAGAACTTCTGTTCTAGTCGTGCTCTACAACGCCGCTTTCTTGTGCAATCTGCAGAACATCTGCCAAAGCCTTTGCTGCCGAAGCAGGACATCCGATGCCTGTGGCATCCATTACAGGGCGAATGAGCTTATGTGCGTTCGAAGGGTCCGCAACCAGCTGTCCTGCTGCTCTTTCATAAGAGTCTGGGCACATGGCTGAGGGTGCGCTTTCGAGTGCAACTTTTTCAAATGGCTCTAAAATTTCTGGATGTGTTGAGTGATACTGAACGTGATCAGCATAGTCTTGAGTAGACACCACACCGTCATTGTCAACATCAAAGTGCTTATAAAGATCGCTTGGCTGAATTACACCGTCACCATCTGGGTCTTTCTCATGTGAGCTTTTTCCTGCATCATCTGCAAAGGCCAGCATTGTCTCGCGGACGATCTTTCTGATTCTTGCTTCACCTGTGAGCTCAAGTACTTCCGGACCTTCGATATCCTCTTCTCGACCTGCCAGTTTCTCATAATCAATATCGTGAACTAAATTCTCGCCGCCTGCAAAGGCGTCTTCCTTTGGTTCGTACATCTTCTCTAAGTCTAGCTCTTCGGCAAGAATTTTTCTTATTGCCTTTCTACTCATTTTCATTTAAGTGCTCCTTCTGGATACTCCATTACTTTGATCGTAATCGCATGGTCGTGTCCGTCAGGACAGTTATCAACGATGCCTTGGTATCTACACTGATTCGGTACAATGTAAACTAGCATCTCTTTGTTGTCTAAGTGCATCATGACTTGATTTGTTGTCATCATATTGTCTGTAGACCTGAGCATGTTATAGTTGCTTTCTGGTTCAAAGTGTTGTTGAGCCAGAGCAGGCATAACCTTTTGGTAGTCATCAACATTTGCTAGCTGAACTTGTGCTGTAGCTTTTCTAATCTTTGACGACATATAGTCATCCGGCTCTTTTTTCGGCGTGTAACCAGCAGTAGCATGCTCTTCACCGTGGTTAGTTCTCACGTCGAAACCTGTTGCAGGATTTAGCTTTCGAACGATAGGGTTGGTTAGACCGGTCATCTCAATACTGTAAAGCGACTTAGGACTACCAACAATTGTATGTCCTTTAATGCCGTCCATGTAGGATATGAGAGACTTAATCATGTCAGAGAGCTTGGTGTATTTCAGTGCTTGAAGCATTCTAGGCCCGTCTTCCGACTGGACCTTGCCTTTGACCTCTTTCTCGTCTTTGCCGACTAGAAGCGCAGCATTGACCATTCCTAAGCCAGCGCTATTCATTCCTTCAAGATAGCCGGTATCTAGATCGTGTATGTAGGCAATCTCAACACCGTCGACAATATCCCTTACAACCCGAAGTTTCGGTGCATAGTTTCTGTCTCGGTTTTTGCCTAATACATGACCGCCGGAGGCTTTGCCTCCGACGACGATGCACTCTTCTATGATTTTCTTCGCCATACTAGGTAAATATGCTTGCGAAGCTATATTGTTAAGACTGGTTTGTTGTATTTCCAGACACGTTTGCAGGAGTGACTGGAGTTGTAGTGCCAAAGCTGAATGTAGTCTGGATCGTGTTCAGCGCAGCAGTTGCCTCAGTCAACTGAGTGACACAAGACTGAATCTCCTCGACGAAGTTATTGTGATCCGCGACGCCTGCAGGATTGTTAATAAAAAGGCTGATTTGAGCCAAAGCAGTCTCACGCTGAGCCTGGAAAGCAGCAACAACTGCACTTAGCGCGAGCTGACCTGTCGTCGCCGGTGTCGTCGTAGTGGTTGTACCTGTAGTCTCAGTGGTTGTAGTGTTTGTAGTAGTAGTCATTCTAATATCTCCTTTATTTTTGCAGAATGTGTGGTCTACTCTCAGCCATTCCGGACTGAGTAATTCTAGTGAACAATGAATTATATCTAAAGTCTTTCAGGTTTTTAACACCAGAGTACGAAAAAGAACTTTTAAGGGACTTTTCAATCAACCCTAATGAATCGTTGACGCTGCCTTTATACGGTGATCTGTACGCCACTCCTTCCTCGGATGAAACGTGACCGCGCCATTGAATCTGTGCTTCTTTTGATGCCATACCCCTGTATGTTTTATAGGGCAGACCTCCAACATGAAAGATCTCGCCTGGTGACTCATCTGTGCCTGAAAGCATTGAGCCTAGCATAACTGCATCTGCACCGATAGCTAGTGCCTTTGCGATATCGCCCGGTGTCCTAATTCCACCATCAGCAATTAGAGCTGCATCTCGATCAGATCTCGCACACTCGTAAACAGACTGAAAAGTAGGTATACCATGTCCAGTCTGAATACGTGTCGAACAGATAGACCCGCCACCGATACCTACACGAATGCTATCAGCACCCCAGTCTGCAAGATCATTAAATCCGCGAAGAGTCGCGACGTTTCCTGCCATTATGTGGACAGTGTCACCTAGTCGATTCTTGATCGTGTTGATTGCATTTTTCATTAGCACGTGATGGCCATGAGCTATGTCAATACAAAGAACAGACACACCGGCGTCTGCTAAAGACTCAGCCCTTTCTACAAAATCGCCTGATACGCCTACAGCCGCACCTACGTACGTGGCGCCTCTGCTCTTTGCATCAGAAACCATTTTGCATTGGTCTTCTATCGAGTTGTACCTATGTGCAATTCCCAACCCACCAGCTGTGTCCATAGCTTGAAGCATGTCTGTTTCTGTCACTGTATCCATCGGACTAGAGACAACAGGCAGCTTGAAACGCATTTCTCCTATCTCGGTAGATATGTCAATCTCGCTTCTAGATATGATCTCAGAATACTTTGGCTCAAGCAAAACGTCATCAAATGACAGTGAACTACTAAAAAGATAGTTGGACAATCCCTTCTCCTTTATATGGTACGCCTGGTGGGACTTGAACCCACGACCTCGCGCTTATCAGGCGCTAATACAAGGTATAAGCTTGCTGCTCTAACCAACTGAGCTACAGGCGCTGAATGAGTGGTGGGCCCACCTGGACTCGAACCAGGGACCAACCGGTTATGAGCCGGTGGCTCTAACCACTGAGCTATAGGCCCTTGAATTAACATGATGTAATCTTAAACTGATTTGTTGATTTGTATTAGCGCCGGCGCTTATAAATGTTGCCGGCTGATTCGTCACGCATGGAGCCTGAAGCGATAATTGGGTATACCAACTTACCGTGCTCAGTGACGAATGGAACATCAGCGATCACAGCAACTTCGTTAGTGTGACCGATAAAGCACATGGAACCGACGGCGTGCTTAGGAGCCTTAAGCTCTTTCATCGTAGACTTGAAAGTGTTCATGAACTTAGTGCATGCCCACTCTTCAACTCGAGTCAGGGTTCCATTCATGTAAGATTCAACTTTGCTATAGGCTTTAGCAGCACCTGGCTTGTGACTCCAAAACCATCCGTTTTTGGTTTTGGCTAGGCGCAAACAGATTTCCAGGTCTGCTTTAAGATCGTCTGATGGATGCCACACGCCGTTGTCACGGATGTCCTGAGCTTCTGCCAACATCTTGTTGAGCCAACTCTCTTGCTTTTCAGAAAGAGACCAACCCTTACGAACTTTGCCAGCGAAATCTTCGAGTATAGATTTTTTCTCTTCCATACCCTCGAGATTAGCAGCTGCAAGAATCTCTTCTACGCGCTCTGGGTTCTTGGCTTCAGGCACACCCTCATCAATGAGGCGGTCAAGCCAGTTACGTCGACCAGTAGAGAGACCCTTGTTGCGCTCTAAGCGATACTCCATGTCACGCATGAAACGACAAACCTTGTCATTGCCGAGGCCTGCTGCCTCATACTTTGCAATAAGGTCCTTAGTTTGAGAGAGACGAAGATCACGTGATTTGCGAGCCATATTTCCTATTTCCTCCTAGATTACGTAACCATTATACACTAAGGCAGAAATACTTGCACTCGCTCTATGAGAATTATTTTCTTTTTCTAGAAGTTTTCCGTGTGCGCTTTTTAGCTTCAGGTTTTGGAGCTGCAGGCTTTGGCTCTTCTTTCGGTGCTGATGCTTTCGGGGTAGTTTTTCTGGCAGTTGTTTTTGTTGCGGTAGCAGTTTTCTTTCGAGTTCTTGCAGGTGCCTTCTTTTTAGGAGCAGGTTTCGGAGGTAGAGGTACTCGAGTCTTAACGACAAACTTACCTTCTGATGTTCTTTTTACTTTTACTTGCAAGCCTTCGATTTTCTCGCTAAATAGTGTCAGTCTTCGCTCGTTTGCAGTATTGTAACTGTCATGCTGAGAATCGTTTTCCCATTGCTTATATTGTAACTCAGTCATCTTGTTCTCCCGACGTGATGATTTTCGTATCTCTCCACAAGTCATACTCGTCAATTGCCACTATGCTACCTTGAGGCGTCAAAACTTCATATTCCCAGTGCCTGTCATATTGATGACCTGTTCTATTGTGGCCTACGATAGTACATACTCCGTGTCTTTTGCTTTCCAAAAGAGAACCATTTTCTAAAGGCTTAGTCATCATAGACTAAAGTATAGTCTGCATTGCATCAAATGTACACTCTACATGTGTTTTAGATCAACGCACTGCATTAGTCTGGTGTCGTAGAAACGATGATCGACCTTGAGGCTGGTACTCACATTTTCATCGCCAGTGATCGAGAAAAGAGGAGAATAAAAACTGGTCTCAACATAGTTTTTGTAGAAAGGAATGAAGTATTCTCCAGAGTTTTCAGGAAAGAATTCAACTTCCTGTTGCGCAGCTTGCAAGTCTTCTCTCGGCAGACATGCTTCGTCGATGATTGACATCAGATCGTTGTACATGCTCAAAGCGTTTGAGGTTAACTCAAAGTTTGTTCCGTTTCCTGCTAAACTGATGTCAGTCCAGAAATCATCGCGGCCGGCCCATCCGCCATTCGAAAAGGCGTAGACTTTCAGTTTAATGCCAGACCTCACAGCATCCTCGACAACAGTTTTCGTAATCGGTCGACCGGGGACACCAATGTTAGCATGCTGTAGAAAGGATTGCTCGACTTCATCACTAAAGACTATCACGATGCGCTCGGAATTTGGTCTCCAGTTTATGCTAAAGTTTTCTTTTTCAGGCCTAGAACCTGTATCAGCAAACCATCTAGTTGCGGCAATATCAACATTAGCATCGCCTGAAATGTTTTGAACTGCAAGGTATACAGCATCTAAAAGCATCTCATTGCCGGTGTCCATTCCCTCATTGCCTAAAGCAGCAAACGCAGCAAGAAACTGATCAAACGGTGCTATGTCGGACACTTTCACTAGATATTCATCTCCGTCTTCTGCAAACTCCTTTGGCCCTATTATAAGCCCCCACTGTAGAGGTTCTTCTGCCGCGAAATGAGTAGCAAAACGATTGAGGGCAATCCGGACTGCGGCGATCTCATCGTCCATTGATCCTGACCAGTCAACTATAAACAGTATGTCCGTCTCTCTGATTTCTTCTCCGTAATCTACTACGCCATCACAGTCGTCATCGGCACCGTTACAAATTTCTTCTTGAGGTGTGATCTCGCCTAGACAGAACCCCGGCTCAAACTGACCGTTTCTATCGTTACCCCAAGCACCTCTCTCGCAATACACTTCTCCTGGAACACATACACCAACAAGCAGCGTATCTGGATCGCCAGTGTAGCATGCTTGGGTCAAATTCTCATCTACAGCTTGGTCACAGTCTTCATCGAAGTTGTTACACTCCTCTTGCTGAAGGGCTATCCCTACTCTTGGATCACACACAGGCGGTTCAGGCATTGGAAGATACTGACACAGAGCAGCACACTCTGTCATTCTCATCTCGGTACAACCGGGATCTACGCATTCGCATGTCTTAAATCCTTGACCGCAAATAAGCGGTGGTTCTGAACATGGTTGCAAATTTCCTACGTCGTTGATGGTACATAAGCATTCTAATTGTTCGTCTACATGGCCGTCACAATCATTATCTTCGCCGTCACACTCTTCGTCAGAGGGCTGAGTCGCTGTACAAGATATCCAATTTCCAGCGTCACACGTTTCAACTCCTCGACCACAAGCAGTCTCGCACTCTCGAATTAGCTCTTCGTCTGTAGATCCATCGCAGTCATTATCTAGGCCATCGCACGTATCAGCGGGTACTGGTCCACACAAGTCGCAGACGTTCCTCTGGCCTTCGTCAATTTGACCATCGCAATCGTCATCTTCGAAATTGCAGCGCTCTTCTCCTGGTTGATCAGCGTTACATTGAGTCACCTCACCCTCTATGCATATCCCGACGCCAGGACCACACTCAGTTTGACAGTCAAAGAATCCCTCATCTACAATCCCGTCGCAGTCATTGTCTTCAGTGTCACAAGACTCCGGGTCACATGGCCGACAAGGCATGTGTCTCAAGCTACCTTTGTCACATATAATTTGTTGCTGCCCGAGAGAACCATCTTCAAGTTGACACTCAAACCATCTGATAAATTCCCCGCTGGTTCCTGGCGGACATTCCCATTGAGTCGTACATTCACTCTGAGATATAATTTCAGGGGGTGGACAGTCTTGATCAACGCCGAACTCGCAACGTTGCTTATTCTCGTCGCAAACTTCTAGGATGACTTGCATTACGTCTATTGTCTGTCTTGGATTCGGAGGACAGTACCATCTTTGACGATCGCAGCAATCTGGAAAGCATGCGCAGTAAGCTTGTGTCTCTTGTATCGTGGTCTGAGCACAGCGTTCTTCTCGAGTGAGCTCGGGCTCGGGAGGTGGCGGTGGCGGATCAGTTTGTATGATAGGAATGTCGGATTCTACTCCGTCGTCGGTGTAACCCAATATTAGACGAGGTGTATCTTCAGACCCGCCAGACGAAGATTCTACTGATTTATCAGAGCAAGCAACAAACAACAATAACAACAAACAGATTAATACTCTCATAGCGTTTAATTACTAAAACAGAGTGTTTAAACTGTATAACGAAATTGATTTAAGGGCTGGGCTTAGGTGGCTCTGCGCCTCTGAAAATCTTGTAGTCTAAGTAGTGATATACTTTTGATAATGCCGCTGATGACAAGTAGATGTACTTTAAGCACCACTCTGGCAAGTCGTCATTGTCTTCCAGCATGTCGTGAAGCTTTGCAGAATACTCAGCCATCTTGTACAGATCTTGCTTAGCCATTTTTCCTTCTTTGGAGTCTGACTTCATGCTGCCATAGTCAAGCAAGCGCCCTAGGTCTTCTTCAGTGAGGATCTTACCTAGTGCCCCTAAGCCTTCTTTCATTTCTTCTACATCTTCAAGAGACCTGGGTACATTAGTCATAGCATGTGCTCTAAGACGCTGTCCTTCTTCTTTGGCCCATGACTTTACAGCAGCAGCCTGAACATAATCCAAGCCCTGGTCGACGATATAGTACTTTTTTTCGGCATCCAAGAGCTGCTCTACTTCTTCAAGTGTTAGTGCTGCTCGACTTAGTGCCTTTACTACTGCTAGATCTGCCTTTTCATAATCGATCATTTGTATTGCCTCCAACCTCTAATAAGTATCTGCATCACTTAAAAGCATCTTAAGCACAGAATATTTCTGACTTGGCGACGTCAACTTCTTCGATTTGTGCTGATCAGACTTCTTTATTGCACGTCGCTTCAATTTTCTCCACTTACGCTTCGCAGCTCGCGCGTCCTCATCAGACATCATTGAAAGCTCTTTGTCTACATTTTTAAAATGGTCCGTATTAGGCACCAACCCCATGTCGAGCATTTTCATTTCTAGAAGTATCTTTTCGTGCGGCTTGTACATCATAATCCTGAGTTGTTTAAGGCGTCGATAGCATCCATCTGGTCTGCTGTCAAAACTTTTGGCATATCTAGAAAAACTTCTATCTTGTGACTACCCATTCTGTTTGTTTTCAGATTTCGGGATCCTAAGTCTTTGAGGTTCACAATTGTGCCAGGCTCAGTGCACGGAGGAATTCTTACTTGCTTATCGCCTCTGAGTGTCTCAACTGTTATGCTACACCCTCCCAAGCATTCTGACGGCTTAAGTCTTACTTGGCTGTATATGTCATCATTCACTCTTCGATATCTATCGTCTGGTCTTACTCGAATTCGGCTAATTAAGTCACCGTATCCTGCAGGTCCCCAATCACCTTTCTCTGCAACCCTAAGTTGTGACCCGTCTTGAACCCCGTCCGGGATTGATATTTTTACATTCACATCTTCTAGAGTTTTTCCCGAACCGTTGCACTTTTTGCATGGGTTGATTCTTATTCTACCTGACCCTTGACACTTTCTACAAGTAGTCTGCATGGTCATCATTCCCTGTTGAAATACTTGTGATCCCGTCCCGTTGCATTGATCACACACAACTTCTCTAGTCTTTGAAGTAGACCCTGTACCATCGCAGCTACTGCACATCGTCATTCTTTTGATTTGAATGTTTTTGACGCAGCCTAACACTGCATCTTTCAAATCTAATATAAGCTCTATTCCTCTATTAGAACCCCTCTCAGGAGGTCGCTGTCGAGGCCTCTGCTGTTGATTTCTGTTTCGGCCTCCGAACAAATCATTAAAGATATCTTCGAAACCGCCACCAAAGCCCATGTTACCAAAAGGTGACCTGGGTGGATTGTCGTATTCACGGCGCTTTTGGGGATCGCTTAAGACATTGTAAGCTTCACCTATTTTCTTAAATTTATCTGAAGCACCTGGTGAATTGTTCCTATCAGGATGATACTTTCTTGCCAGCTTACGATATGCTTTTTTGATCTCATCAGCAGAAGCTTCTTTAGAAACTCCTAGAGTTTGGTAGAAGTCTGAGCTCATCTTCGCTTTTTGTTCTTCCCGTACTTTTTAGAGGTTTTCTTTCTTCCGCTAGATTTCTTCTTTGTCGCGTTGTTTTGACTCAAATATTTTCGAAGAGCAGCAGGACCTTGCACGTCAAGAATGATCTGTCTACGCTCGAGCTCTTTCTCTCGCTTAAGCTTTCTCTTTTCCTTTTCGAGCTTTTTTACTAGCCTTTGCTTAACAAACCTACCAGCCCTGTCTATGAAAAGAACTCCGTCCAAATGATCGTACTCATGCTGCATCACACCTGAAAGCGGCATTCTGAGGTCTAAACTAACTCGCTCACCTTTTAAATTTGTGAACGTTAATTTAGCTAGCGACTTCCTCTTAACAGGAGCACTAACAAACGGCACTGAAAGGCATGCCTCACTCCACGTTAAGTCATGACCGTCTAGACTCAGCTCAGGATCGATCACAACAAAGTGATCCGGAAACTCCTCTTGTGGGTACGGATTTTCAATCTGTGCAACGCTAGGTGCAATCGCTAGAATCCTCTTTTTAATGCCGATTTGAGGTGCTGCTAAGCCTACACCGAAAGATGCCTTAAGAGTATCTACAACGTCGCGCACATTAGAAACTACTTCCTCGTTAACCTCACCACAAAGCGATGATGTTTCTGAGAGTTGCTTGTTAGGCCACTGCAATATGGTGCGACACGTCATTCTTAACTCACATTGTCCAGAGAGAGACTAACATTCACTGTGCTCATGATGTTGTCAAACTCTTGATCAGATGTGTCAAGCTTAGCTCTGATCTTTGCAACTCGGATTGCAGCCTGAACTGCCTTGACATCGAGCTTGTCTTTATATTCAGCAATCAAATGCTTCTTATCTTCAGTCAAAAGCTTTTGTTCACTCTCAATCCGTGTAAGCCTCTCGACTAACTCCTTAACAGTCTCACTATTCATCTTTTTCTCCTGTAACGTTAAAAAACGGAATCCAGCAGGCAATAGCAGAAAGTATATTCAGCATTGCCCAGTCATTGTACTGCATCACAATGTTAAAACAAAACATCAAAGTGTTTAAGACAATTGCAACAGCACAAATCTTCTTAAACATTTACGCCTTCTTTTTGCGTGTTGTAGTGCGCTTTCTCGTAGTAGCTCGCTTTTTAGGGGGAGCTTTCTTAGTTTGTGAAGCAGAGTCTGCCTCATACGAGCCTTCCACACCGTCCTGCCAGACCTTCTCAGCATCCTCAGCCTTTGGTGTGGTTGCCTTCTTTGTCGCAGCCCTTTTTCTGCGAGGTGTGGTCTTCTTAACAGTCTTAGGCTCAATGTCTTCTACTTTCATGTTGAGCTCAAAACCAGATGGGTCGCCGTCAATTGCGATTGTAAACTCGTCTTTATCAGGCGCAGCAACATGAAATTGATCGAAGTAGCTTACAACTTCTTCATACTTCGTAAAGCCTTTCTTTTTAATGAGCGCTTTGAGATCCAAACCTCGACGCTCTTTAAAAACTTTCCAGGGTGTTTTTTCCAACATTTTATTCTCACATCTCGATTGAGCCGCTGTCTGAAGCAGCAACAATTTCAAACACGCTTTCTTGAAAGCGCGGATCTTTTGCAGTCCTCATAATGCTTGCTTCGTCAACAGGCATATCGTACATGTTGTGAAGAGGCTCTGCAATCTTTTTCATCGCACGAAGAAACACATTACGCGCAGTAGCGTGATTCATCTTGTGACCTTCTTCAGTCATTTGCTGTGCAATGGTTCTGTAATCCTTCGCACCTTCGATTGAAGTGACTGTCGCATAACCATTTTCGCTTTTGTGACCTTTTGGCATACTCATTATTAAGCTCCTTTGCTGATTTTCTTAAGTTCTGTTTTTGTAATCGGAAAGTTTGCATGATCAGAAGGATCTTCCTCGATGCCAAACCGCATGCGCATGATTTTTTCTTCACGCTCTGAAAGCGTGGACAGCGCACTTCTGATGATGAACGACAGCTTTTGCTTATCAAGTACTTCATCAGGACGAACTGCATCCACATCAGGCACAATATCACCAATTGTGCGACCTGTGTCACCATTTGAATAGCGAACAGGCTTGTCAATTGAGATAGGCGTTGAACCGCAGGCAACAACAGCTTCTAACGTGTCCAGAGAAACACCAAGCAAATCAGCCAATTCTGCATTAGTTGGCATCACACCAAACTCTTTCTCATATTCTTCACGCATTGTGCGTGATTTCCACATGAGATTCTTTGCGTATGAAGGCAACCGAATGGCGCTTGAGTGGCTAGCCACGTGACGCCTTACAGCTTGCTTGATCCACCAGCATGCATAAGTACTGAACTTAAAACCACGGCGCCAATCGAATCTATCGACTGCCTTCATCAAGCCAATGCTGGATTCTTGAATGAGATCTTCAAGGTCACAGCCTCGGTTTTGATACTTCTTGGCAATGGATATGGCCAGTCGAAGATTTGCGTTGATCATCTGCTGTCTTGCACGATCATCACCACCTTCGATACGCTTTGAAAGCTCAATCTCTTGTTCACGAGTTAAGAGCTTTGTCCTACCGACCTGCTTGAAAAATTGCTGAAGATTATCAGACATAATGCCTCCTGGGTGTTGAGTTGTTTGTAATATTAAGCTGAGCGACGCTGACGACGATTCTCGTTAAAACGATTTCGGCGCTGGCGTTCATCATCAACATAGCAGAACTCAACCTCAAAGTCACGAAGCGTTTTGATTTCTGCCGCTTTGTGTTCCTTGACCTTCGTGCCTGCAATACGCTTTTCAGTTTCTCGGATGAGCCTTTTTAGCTTTGACGAAGCATCCTCAATCTGCTTGTCTGACATCTGCGTCAGAATATCACGAGTATAGCGCCCCGAACTTTCACTGCTCATAAAGATTGTCTCCTTGTTACGTTGACAGTTAATAGAACCCCTTTTGGATCCTGAATCTATAATATCATGCCTTCAAGGGTTTTACACATGTCTGTTGATTAAAAGTGGATCTTTTTTTTCTTCGCTTCTTACATCATCATCAACGATAGCACAACCGATTGATATCAAGTTGCATGCTGCTGATGCCGCATTTTCGACTGCGGATCTGACGACTTTTGTTGGATCGATAATTCCGTCTTCAAGCAGGTTGACATAAGACTTTGTTCTAGCGTTATATCCTCTGCCCTGCTTTGACTTGAGTACTTTTTCTAAAACGACTTCGGGTGAGCCGCCTGTGTTTTTAACAATCTGTCTGAGTGGTGCTTCACACGCTTGCTCTACAACACGCAAACCTGCATTAAAGCTTTCATCGCCTTTTACTTCGCACTTCTTAATTGACGACATTGCCTTGACAAGTGCAGAACCACCACCAGGAAGAATTCCTTCAGAATTAGCAGCCATTGTAGCACTAACTGCATCGTCCACACGATCTTTTCTTTCTCGCATCTCTACTTCAGTAGCACCGCCAACTCTGATAACGGCAACTGCTCCTGTCAGCATCGAAGATCTCATATTGTAATAGTCTCTTTCTTGCTCATCAATAGAAGGTCTCTTGAGCAGATCTTGTACAACACCGAGCCTAGACTCAACTACACTCTCATTGGGGTCACAGCCAACCAAAAGAGTGCCTGACTTTGTGACGACAGCGCGCTTGCATTTGCCTAGAGACCAGCCTTCTTTGAGAGAGCCATTGTTTTCATCGTAGTTGCCTGCGTTGACAGCTTCTGTGCCTGTTAAGGCAGCGATGTCTTTGATCACTTCTACCTGAACATCGCCGTAGAAAGGAGCTTTGACCACACATACATTTATTGTACCCTTAAGCTTATTTAACACCAAAGCCTGGGTTACCTCAGGGTCGATGTCTGAACATATCACCAGGATAGGTTTCTGTGTCTCGTGCGCCATCTCTAGAACTGGCAGTATCTTCTTAATGTTGTCAATCTTCTGAGTTGTAACAAAGACCCCGCATTTTTGAAGCTCGCAGTGTAGTCTATCTTGGTCTGTTACAAAGTAGGGCGAGACATAACCTCTATCAAATTTGACGCCCTCGACCACATCCAGGACGGTATCGAAGCCTTTAGCAGGTTCAACAGTTATCACACCTGACTTTCCAACTGCATCCAAGGCATCAGCAATCATATTACCAATTTCTCTATCACCGTTTGCGGAAATCGTCGCCACGTTGACAATGTCTTCCCTGTCACGCACATCAACTGAGATCTGCCCTAATTCTTCAGAAACACACTCTGCAGCTGAAATAATACCGCGACAGATCTTCATTGGGTCAAAGCCAGCAGCAACCATTTGTCTGCCTTTCGAGTAGATCTCATGGGCCAGCACTGTTGATGTAGTAGTTCCGTCTCCTGCGACTTCAGCACTTCTTTGTGCTGCCTCTTTGACTATTTGTGCACCTAAGTTCTCGAACCTGTTTCTCAGATTGACTGACTGGGCAACTGTCACACCATCCTTAGTAAGATGGGGAGGGCGTCCTTCTTTTTCTATGACAACGTTTCGACCCGAAGGTCCCATTGTTGTGCGCACGGCAAGGGCTAGCTTCTCGACACCTTCAAAAATCTTGTCTGAAGCTTCCCAGTCAAATGATACAATCTTAAAGTCTGTCATCTATCCTCTTAATAGTTGACGCTTACATTCTAAAACAAGATTTGGTGCTTCGACAATTCTTTTGTTGCCGGTTTGCAGGTTCTCAGCAACAATTTGCTGGCCAATCATGTACACAATCTCTGCGTCGTTTACTAGCCCACTTTCTTTTAGCAGGCGCATGTCGTTAGGGCTTAGCTTGTTCATGCTCATAAGATACTCTCTTTAGCTTGTTTAGTAAATTACGTGAGACACTCAAATGTATTCACAAATTTGGTCCACGAGGTGTCATTTGTCATAGCGTAGAATTTGTATTCAGTGAACTGCTTTCTTAGCTGATCAGGCTGAAACTGTGCTTTTGACTCCTGCACGTGATTAAGATCTTCAGCCATATCATGCACTCTAATCATCGCGACATTGTGGTCAAAGAGTTCTTGATGTCCTTCTTTGAGCAAGAATTCTTTTAACTTGTCTGGGTTTGTCATAAGCTTATCAGCAGTTTTATCACCGACACCTGCAAAACCTGGAATGTTGTCAGCAGCATCGCCTCTCAGTGCTTTCCACTCGACATAATCAAACTCAGGTGCTTCTATGAATTTCTTTCTAACTGGGTTGTAAAGTTTAATGTCGCAACCGTCGGTCTGCAGGACTTGTATGAAGTCAGTATCAGAAGAAACAATCACACACTCATCTTGTGAGTGCCTGTTTGTAGCTAAGTTCATAATGACGTCGTCACACTCATAGTCTTCATGGCGTGCCATTGTGATCGGAAAGCTTTCACTCAAAATGCTAATGATTTGCTTTCGCTGTCGCCTAAAGTCATCGCGATCATGATACGTTCGCTGTGCCTTGTAATTAGAATCTTGTGCTAGCCTAGTTTTTGGCCGGCCTTCAAGCACGAAGTAAGCGATATCAGGATTGAACTTTTCTACTAATGGTCGCAAGCTTCGAAAGAAATTAAAGATGATTGGATTATCACCTTTAGCAAATCCGGAGCGTGCTCTATAAAGTAAATTGTATCCGTCTAGTAGAAGTACCTTCATATCACTCACCTATGTTTTCAATTGGAGTTCTAAGTCGTGCTTGTGTCCCGTCTGGCATGGTTATAAACGTAGAGGTCTCTTCTTTTGGAGGTTCCGGAGCCTTTGTCACTTTAGACTTGCGGTTTCTGCGCTTAGTGGGTACCTTTTTTGTAGGTGTGCTCTTATAAGCAAAGCACCTTGATGCATCCTCAACAGCAGAATTGACAAGTTCGTCTATTGCAGACTTGGCAACTTGCATAAGATGATCAGACGCTTCTTCCGGGCTGCCAAAAATATCAGCATCAACCCTGTCTAAATCATATATCTGCATGTCGCCAGGGGAGTCAAAGTCACCGCCAATCTTGACTCGAAAAGTAGTTTCTTCGCCCTCTAACGTTTTTTTGACGTTTTGTTCACAGACTTGTGCAGACAATACTGACTGTGCCTTTCTTGACACCAAAAAGATAACTTGACCAACTTCGTGCATAGCTTGAACCTCCTGCGTAAAAGTACAGCGAGAATGTTATATGTTCAAGTAATAGTGCAGTTTAATGAAAGCCTAGTCCGCCGATAAATCCTGATGAACCTGCCTGTCTTGCTGTGTTAGTTGAGACCGGTCCGGGGGCTGGGTGGATTCTGCCGTACTTTGACATGTTGATAAAGTGAGATGCCTGAACTAGTGATCGTGTCTCTCTAGCGCTATTAAAAGCATTCTCTTCTTCAGTGTCTTCAGTAATGGCACAGAGTTCTTCACGAATAATTTGACGAATCTTTTCCTCATCTGCTTTAACTTGCTCGTTCAGCACTTTCTTCTCAACTGCTTCGACGCCAGCTAGCATGGCCATTCTATCAAAGTTAAAATTCATGAAGTTCTCCTAGACTTAATTATGCACTTCAAACAATAATATCTTCTAGAACGACAGTATACTTCTCAGGCTCAGTCTTCCAGTACTGTAAGCTTTTGTTGTATTTCTTGCGCATGTAAGTAGGAATATCGTCCTTATCTAAAAGATCTTCTAAACGCTTGATCTGCTTTAAGCTTTTTGATTCTAGATCGCCAAAGACCCGATTAAGTTTCTTGTTTGCTGTGTGCTTCTTCATTGAAACCTTGCCACGAGCGCCTGGAGACAAGTGCCTAAAATCTTCTGTGGTCAGACCTTCATAGTGAAGAACAGTAAACTTTTCAAAATTTTCATCAGCGACGACGTAGAGATAATCCAAACTGCCTTTTTTCTGAAGTGTCTCGTAGTCTGACTGAAAACTGTAAGCGCCTGACTTTGTTTTGGAAGTGAGCTTACACTCTAGCTCTTTACCCAGTGAATTGATTACGATATCAGGCTGCCCTGTTCGACCATCACTCTCAACACCTTCATAAACTGAACTTAACTCCTCAGCAAAATATTTTTCTTGTGCTTGCGAAAGCAGAATATTACGCCTTCCCAAGTTTTCTTTCAAGTTCATTCCGTGACGCTGAAACAGTTCATCCAAGTCCTTGTGAAAACTTGCCATCTTCTTAAGTGCATTCTCTGCCATCTCGCGAGTTATATAGCTCATGAAACCTCCTTCAAGTTCTATTATATTTTACACTGCATTTAGGGCAATTTACACTTTGGCTTGCCATGAGTGTAACTTTTTATGTATTAGTTGGATTCTTAATTGGCGTGACTGTTATGTGCGGAATGGTGATAGCCGTCTCTGTAGGTGAGAGGAATAAACCTCAGCCTCACATAGAGCCTGTCAAGCCAAATAGAGAAGACTTTGTCTACAAAAAACCAAAAGATTACTACACCTACGATGCTAAAGGTCGCAAAAGAAAAGTAATTAATGTCAAGTATCGTGACTAGAGATGCTCTCTCTTACTCTCTGTGAGATCGCAGATCCTTTTTGAGTTGCTACCTTAAGAGGTTCCAATCCTAACGCTGCGCGTACTCTGTCGTACTCCTGTGTGCTTAGTTTTTCCTTAAGAGTATTCATATTGCAGAATTGATGCAATTCTAGGTCTGTGACGGGCAAATCTTCACCGTCTGGTCCTGGCTCAAACTCACCTGTGTCTCTAGACTCAAAAATAAAAAGAACGCCTGGCATGAATTCGCCCTGTGGCACCTGAATAAATGGAATGTTAGAAGTCAAGCCTCCTTCGGCTTCTTCGTACATGATTTCCGGAATCCATCTGTTAGACCCTGTGGCTCTATTCATGGATCTGCTCCTTTGTAAGAAATGTGTTTAGCAGATTCTACAGCGACATTATTGGATGTAACCCATTAACTCTTTTTTTGCCTTTTCTACAACTTCGAAGTATTGCTTACCGACAGGTGTCTTCTCAATTGCTTTTTGGGTTTCTTCGTCAGGCATGTCATATTCAATGGCTTCAAGGGCTTGCTTTACAATCTCTTCGCCGCCTTCTTCGAGCTGAATTTGTAACTCTTCCTTCGACTGAGAGAATGTAGTCTTTTTAGCTGTCTCGAGAACTTCTTCATCTGTAATGTCTTTCTTCTTTTTTTGAAGTTCTTCTTTGAACTTAGGATCTGCTGCTAATTCTTCCGCTTGTTTGTCAATATCCTGCATAAAATTAGGAGGTATTGCTTGTGCAAGATTTGCTTCCTTTGCACCCTCTAATGCCTGTGCAAACTCCTCAGGGTTTGAAGCCTCCATGAGCGCCAATAGAAGGTCAAGCTGAGGTTTTACTTTGGTCAGCAGGTCGTCAAGCATCTCCTCTCTCATGTCTAGCAAATCATCTGCCGTCTCTTCAAACACCTTGTCCAAGCCTGACTCTTCAAAATAATTCGCTAGCTCCTTCTCTATTTCGGCGGGTGTGAGCCCTTTTTCTTCTTTTTTCTCGTCTTCTGCTTCGCTGATTAAGTCTTCTGACAGGATTGGGCCTCTAGGGGCGTGGTGTGCAATAAAGAATATATCAGCTAGCTTTCCTACAACATCCTTAGCAGTACCAAGCAATCCGCCGCTGTCATCCTTAGGCGGTTCCGGGTTGGCACCTGGAATTAAGCTCCTCAGAGGCAAGCTTATTCCTGCATCATCTAGGTAATTGTACACATCTTTTGGAGCCTTGGAAGCTTTCTTGGCTAGTTTTGTCCCAAGGAAAAAGCCTGGGTTGAGAGCAAACGCCAATAGCTCTGCATCGCCGCCGCCGGCTGCCTTGTTAGCATCCATAAGAGGTTTCCATTTGGCATCCATCTTCTTTTTGCGCTCATCATACTTGTCGTGTGCTGCCTTTATAGTGTCAGGATCTAGAGAAAGAAGAACATCCAAGTTTAATTTGACAGCGCTTAATATATCCTGTCCTGAATACTTGGCAGCTTTTACAACATCTGTAAATGGTGAAACAAAAGTGTTCCAGAGGTCAGAGTGCCTGCCTCCCTGACCGAAGGCCTCGTTCATCAATCCTTCTTTTACCAGAATCTTTGCGATTTCTTTTTTGATCCACTCTTTATCTTGGTCCATAATGTGTTCAACTCCATGCCTGCGCGTACAATTATACACGTGCAGTGAATACTTAATACCATTAAATATGGAGTAGAAATATGAAAATCGGCTTAGTGCCAGTATCAGCTAAACCTTATCACGCTGGGCATCATGCGCTAGTTGAGATGGCAGCAGCTGAAAATGACTTGGTAAAGTTGTTCGTCTCTACATCTGATCGCAAGCGAAAAGGTGAGTTCCCTATCCTCGGAGACGATATGGTTCGGGTGTGGAAAGAAGAACTAGAAGGCATCATGCCTGGTAATGTTGAGATCGAGTACGGAGGCTCTCCTGTGCGAAAGGTTTACGACGCATTAGGCGAAGCTGACAAAGATCCTGCAAATGAAGATACACTGGTCGTCTACTCCGACCCCGTAGATACTGCACAAAATTATCCTGAAAAGAATCTAGAAAAATATTGCCCAACCCTTAGAGCTTCTGGACAGTGTGTTCTAGCTGCTGAAGAGAATCCTGGTTCTTTTACGAGAGGAGAAGGCACACCCAACATTAGCGGCACCAAGGTTCGTCAAATGTTAGAGTTGGGTGATTTCGAGGGATTTGCTGCTGCGATGCCACGTGGAATTAACGCTCAAAACGTCTTTAATATCCTGTCCAAGAAGCCAGTGAGCGAGAATCTTCTTAGATCTTACGTTGGGCTGATTATCAACTCGGCCTAAATCTAGCTAACGGAATGTCTTTTCGCGTGTATCGAGTAGCGTACTTAAACTGGTCCTCAGCGTAAGCTCTCTGTAGTTCCTGATAGATTCGAGCGATCACCTTGTAGAAGGCATCGTTTCTGAAGAGTGTCTTGTCACGCTCATCGAACATTTTGTCGATCTTCTTCTCGTGCTCTTTCCACTTCTTGTCAATCTGCTTGCGAGCCATGACTTCGATGGCTTTTTCGTCTGTCTTCGTGAAAGCTTCTGTGAGAAGGGCTTCACGGATGAATTCTCGAAGGAGATTGTAATCTGATCTTTTTACGCCGGCGTTTTCTGCTTCAGGCTGTGCTCTTGCTTTTGGTGCCAAAACTATTCTTCCTCCCTGTGTTATTGATGTGACAGTCAATTCAGGAAAAGTAAAATATCGAAATCCTCCTGACTGTGGCTTGGACGCCTTTTTGTTAGCATCACTACGTTGATCATCAACAGTAAAGATTCCCATGACGCCGCTGTCACCCTGTGAATCTTGGGCCAAATTATCCCAAAATTCTTGCTGAGTTAGCTTATCTATTTCGGCCTTATTTCTGCTAATTGTTGTCCAAAGGTCTTGCAGCACAGTTTTTACTTTTTCAACGTCTTCACTTTGGGAATTGACATCGTCTGCTGATAATGATGATCCTTGTTGCCGTGCCTTCATTACTCTACTAACGTCTGCACTCCATGTGAGCTTATCAAATTCGAATTCTTGGTTATCTTCCACATCTTCTGGGGTACCCTCATCAGATATTACCTTGACCGTAATAGGCTCCTCTTGAGAACCATCTGGAGGGGGCTCTCCTAGAGCTGCAGCCAATGTTGCCATAAGACTTTCTAGTTCAGCTGATACACTGTTACCTTCTTTTCCCATGATCTTAGCTACTGTTCCCGTAGCTAGCTCTAGACCCATCATGCTGTACCAACGACCCTTGGTTTTAGTCCAGCCTTCTTCAAAGTATTCTATAGCAGCTTTAAGTGCTCCCAGAACATCTGAATCAGCTCCCAGGATCTCAGACAAGTCTACTTCTTCGGATCCTTTGGTAATTACTACCGAGCCCGTATCATTTACCTTGAACTTTCGATATATTTTTGTGCCGTATGCCGTGCCTACATCCTTGAGGCCAGCTAGTGGGGGTTGAGATGCAACTGAGATTGCCTTTGCCTGGCCTAGTCTTGCCAGCTTTCCGCCGGAAGGCTCACCTTCTTTTCCCGACCCTTGTGTCTTTGCTTCGTACTTACCTTTTTTAAACGTGACACCCGCAATTGAGACTTCATCGACAACACACTCTATATCATAATCTGCGCTGCCCCCTACTTGTCTAAATGGGCTGGCTCCCTCGTCGGTAGGATCGTCAGTACCACCTGCCATGGCATTTAGTCCTGCTATGATCGCAAACTCACCATTGGCATTATCTTTGTCCCCTGTGGGACCGTTCTTGACCACGATATCGATCAACTCCTTGTTTTTCCCATTCGCGGACGACAACGCCGACTTCCATTTAATTAGACCGCTATCCTTTAACGATAATATTTCATCATCTGCAGATTCGGGATCAGGTTCAATCTCATCTGGCGCAGTAGGTGTATCATCACCTTCAGCTTCTAGAAGAAGCTGTTGAACCCACTCTCTAATCAGCTTCTCACTCATCTTAAAGCTTAGCTCCCGGACCCGCTGCAAGTGCGGCAAATGGATTTTTCTTCTTCGATCCTCCAAGTGCAGAGAAGGCGGATGATGCAGGATTAAACTTTTTAATCTTTACTTCAGCTTGAATCTCATAGAACTTGGATCGTGTAGAAACACGCATCTTAAAGTCTCCTGCACCTCCTAAGGTCGGAATGCCGCCGTCATTTGCTGCATTGAGACCAAAAGGATCAGCACCACCGATTAAGTAAAAACTGTCACCTGACTGCATGTAGTTTGCAGGTTCAGCTTTGCCTGTAGTGTAATGTTGTGTAACTAGAGCACCGATATCAATGTTGTTTTCTGAGGCTATATATCGACCTCCTCTGCCTTCAACAAATTCTCTCATAACCTCTAGCGGGACAGCGTTCGGATCTTTGAGTCCTCCTTTTGTGGTTGGGAGAACAGGATTGCTTATACCACTAAACTTTGCAATTTCAGCGACAAATTTTTGAGCATCAGCAGAAGAGTTTAAAAGATCAACAGCATACTGTGCAGTTGGTGTCTTGTAAGTCGTACCCCAAGATGAGCCATCATAGAAAACACGTGGATTTGAAAGATTGTCTGTGCTGTTCATTTTTACTTCCAGCCAAGAAGTCTTTCCATCAACTGTCACTAACACGTCGGCGAACTGAGTGCCTACAGAAGGGCGATCAGCCGATATGTTGTCAGCGATGGAGTCTATTGCTTCAGCAACACTAACTTCAAAAGCGTCAGAAGCTTTTGACTCTCTTATCAGTATTCCTGCAATATATTCTCTTAAAAGCTCTTCTTGCATGTCAACCCATCAGAAAAGGCATATAACCCATACGTCTTAAGTATCCACCAAGAGCCGATTCATTCTGCTGTTCTGCAGGTTTCATTCTTGCAGCGCGTCCTACGATCTGGTTGACCATCGCAAAGGAGCCGGTGAGCTTGTAAAGCTTGTGACTTCCAGGAGGATACTCAAACACGACACCCTCAAGTGTCGAAGCAACATTCTCAATTGGGCCGAGCTTCTCAAGCTGAGTGCTTAGCAACTCTCCAAGTGCCTCAGCATCTTGTCCCTGTGCACCCTCGATAGCTGTGATTGCGACTTCCAGTTCCTCTCTCATCCGGGAGATCTCAGCATCCTGATCGCCCACGAAGAAAGACTTGAGACCTCTTAATACTTCGATGGCAAAGTCACTGATCGCACGCTCGATAGGAGCTGTCTCTCTTGACACTGTCTTCCGCCGATTAGTCTTTGTAGCTAGTGCAGAGATATCTTTGTGGACAGACTTAGGCAATTCTTTCTTTACAGCTGCGTAGCTTGGCGCGCCAGGTGCATCTGTGATGATTTTAATTAACTTCTCCTGCTGGAAAACAGGAATAGGTATATTACCAACGGCACCCGTTCGGAGTCGCTCAGAGACAAAATCTCGTACTGTGGCGTCATCAGACATACCTAGTGCGTCAAGATCAGCAGCTAGCTTCTCGTACGGCGCATTGTCGTCTTCAGCGAAGTTTTTCAGTTCAACGATCTGTGGGCCATAAGTCTGCCAAGCTTGTTGGTCAATCTCAGACTCTGCACCACTTACAGCATCGACCAGTGCCTGAAACTTTCCTTCCGGATTGATTTGTGTGTCTCCGTCACCAAACTTCTGAATGTTGTGCAACACAATGTAGTTGCCGCTGTAGTTGATGATGTTGGGGTTTCCCGTATACATGATCTCAGCATTGACATACGTATCTGTGTTCTCTCCAAAAATTTCGACTAGCTGGTCTTGACTAAGAGAGTTGACACCCTGCTCAATCGCTTTAAGTCCTTGTGTGAATGCTTCTCTCACAGTAGGCACAGGATGGTTCGCCCATTTATCAGCATACTCGGTCGGTGTCATTCCGCCCTTCTTAATGTCTGATGGGTTGCGTGCTGTTCGAATCTCGCCTGTCTTGGCGTCCCAGCCGAAGAATAGATTCTGTCCGTCCACCTTCTCGATCGCTTCAATGTTGGCTGATGCAACATCGCTAAGGATAGACTTGATCTCACCAAATGTGAAGTCTAGGTTTTCATGAATATGACTAAGATGACCAGCTACTCCACCCATGGGAGACCTCCTTGTAGATTACTCTTGCTCAGGATCTAAGATGATCTCAAGATTAAGACCCTCTTCCTCAGGTAATTCTACTGCGGGAGGGTTAAGAAGTTCATTTTCTTTGCGCGCAGAACGAGTCTTTTTTCGCAGCATGTGGAGCATGCCGTTAAGATAAGCACGCGTATCTGTACCGCATGAAGCGCTGTCTCGCATGGAACGTGCGTCTGTCATCCGAGCATCTAGGTCTGCCAGGCACTCATCGCTGCCAAATGGGACCAGAGTTCCGTCGAAGCATCGATGATCTTCGCCAGCGTCCATGGTGATCATCTCAGAGATTACTCTTCGCAATGCTGATTCTGTCAATTTCATGATCTGTTCCTCTCCAAGATCTTATATATCCAAGATTTGTTTTGAGATTCACCAACAAGTATTGGCTTCATCTCTGCTGTCTCTTCTTCGCCTTCAGCGCCAGCATCTGCTTTCGCCTGGTTCCTTATTCTTTCCTCAGCATCCTCATCGTCCTTCTGCTTTTGCTTGGCACGAATCTTGATACCAACCTTTGAAGGAGCAGGAGCAGTGTCACCGCCGATGCCTGATGTAAGAATCTGAGTCAAGCCACTCAGCAGGACAAAGAGTGCTTGTCGATCTCCAGGAGGCAGACTGTCAAAATACTTTGTGAGCTGATCCTTTACAACTTCGTCCTTTGTGGACTTGCCTGAACGTAGCATGTTTAGCATATTGATGATCTGGCTGATATCGGCTTCTGCCATGTCGTCAGCACTAGGCATCACTGCATTCGGTGAATCCCCTTCACCTTCAGATGGCTCTTCCTTGCCGAGTGCAGCTTTTGCCGAAGGTTCTTCTTCTTCCTTATCGCCCTCTTCGTCTTCTGCTTCGTCGAGGTCTTTCGCCTTCTTGTTTGACTTCAGACCTTCAATGTCTTCAGATGTCTTTTTTTGAAGTGCGCGCTCTTCTTCATTCTCAATTAAGTGCCCTAGCTTGTCTCTGAATGCCTGTTTAGTGGCAGATTCAATCAGGGCTTCTAAATCATCAAGCTTCATCTTTACTCTCCGGCGTGGTCTTCTCGCATGCTAAAGTTACAAAATACATCCGGCCGTCTGTATCCACACTGACTGTGAGATCATCTGATTCTCCAGCCGCAAAGGTTGATATCGTATTGCCTTTATCTAACAACTCAACAGTGGCAGTTTTAATCTCTTCCAACGTAAAAGATAAGATCACGGCTACGTCTTGCGTGTCGACTGTTGCTTGAACTAGCCAGGCATTTGACGACATATCTAGTCGTGTGAGAGGTGCTGTGACTTCTAAATTACCTAAGTTTATAGACAACTCCAAGATGCTGCTAACAGCCTCTTCAGTTGCGAATTCATCGGGCAAAGCATCTCTTAAGACATCCGACACAATCAGATTGTCTGGGTTTGACATCACCCTGGACCATTCTGATGTCGCTGTAGGATCGTCGTTGTTGTTTTCATCACTCATCTACTAGACCTTCCTCTGCGTAGTATGCTACGTCTCTTCTAATGTCATCTGCTTCTGCTGCGTATTCTAGATCTAGTTCCGTAATACCATTGACGTCGTGTGTATAGACTTCAATGTGAACTTTTGGAAACTCGCAAACAATCTTAGCATAATGATTCGTCGCTGTTTCGTACTGCATGATTTCTTGCAAGAAGTTTCTATACTCTGAATGTGACCTGAACTCAAACGACTTTCCTAATCGCTCTGGATCTGTCATGCGCTCCCAATCAAACCTTCTCGGCTGAATAGGTGCATTCAAAGTAAGCGTAATTGCTGCTTCTTTAAGAGGGTTTACTTCCTTCTCGTCATCAAAGTAGTTACGCATTATTTCTTGCAACGATCTCATCAAATTCCCTTCTCTTGGAATTCTGCTGTTTGATTTAGTGCTTGGTCTAATACAGCAGATCTCTTTTGCTGGGACATTGAGGACCAACCATCCATGCTCTTTTGAACCAGGTCTTCAGAAAGCTCACCAGCATCCATCATGCTTTGAAAACCCTGATCTAAATTCTTTGCAATCTCGTCTCTTTGATCAGCAGGTACTTCACCCGAAGCTACAAGCTTGTCTAGTTTTGCCTGCAATCCTCTGCGATCCCTCTTTGCTCCGCCTGTCACTTGATTTAAGACAGTTTGCTCAAGTTTGGCAGGAATCTTAAGTGCCTTCATCTGATCTTTAATCCGCGCCTTTGCCTCTCTGGCTACTTTTTGATAAGCAGGCATCAAGAAAGCTGCAACAAAGAAGAATCGGAAAGAATCAAGCTCGTTCACAGCCTGAGGCGCCTGTTGCAACTCAACAATATCTTCAGGGTCGAGAAGATCTGTTTGCCCCATAGCGTCTATGAACTCACCGACTGCAAAGTCTCTCAACTTGTTCATATCTTCGGGTTTAACCTTCATAGTGAAGTACTGTGTCTTCTGGAGAATCTTGTCAATGTACTGTCTTGCGCCAGGTGCACCACTAAATCCCATCTGGTCTGCTAGATTTTCTAATGTTTGCCCATCCTGAGATGAAGCACTTGGCGCTGGAGCAGAAGCTTCAGGTTGCTCAACGGAATATCCGCCTCTAAAATCGTCTAGCTCTGCTTTTTCGTCATCTGAAAGCATTTCAAGCAAAATGCTACGGACCATTCTTCGGAAAGTCTCTTCCTTCACTTCTTTCTCGTCTTCATTATCTTTCGGATTAGGTGACTCAACTTCACCCTTTTCTGCCTCAGACTCCTGATCGCCCAATTGTCCCTTTGGATCTGGGGCGTTTTGTTGTTCTGTTGCAGTATCTAAAAGCTTGTGAAGCTCCTTGTAGAAAAACTTAACCTGGTCACCTGGAACGAGCTGAGCAATAGCAGCAGCTGACTTGCTGAGCTGTGACAAGTTTTCTGGTTCAAAATCCTCATCTTCGATCGGAGGCCTTTCAGTTGCTAGCTGACTGCTCATCATCTCTGTAGGCTTTAATGGGACTTCGTCCGGAATTGTAGGATCAAAATCCTCGTCAGCAGCATCAGTAGGACCTGGTCTATCGTATATTCCGTAGGCAGTAGCCTGTCGATGTGCTACATCTTCGAAAAGCGCCATTCGTACCGCTTGTCGTAGAACATGTTTCTTTATTTTCATTCTACACTCCCGTGTCTTTATGATAAATATGTCACAAACGCTGCAATGGCTTGTCTATCTGCCTGCTTGGCCAATAGCCCATCCAGCAACTGCTGTCACAATGATTCCTGAAACTAATCCTGTCACCAGCCAGAATTCATTGCTGTCATGCCACTTTTTCTCTAACGAATGACTTTCTAGAAATTGTATCTGATCATTTTTAATTGCTAGAACGTCTTTGTGAAGATTTTTCTGGGTGTCAAGCCTGACTGTCAGTAAGTCTATATCAAGCTGAAGCTTGGATCTCAGTAGTCCTAGCTCTCGATCCGTAATAATCTTGCACGACTCTCTTGTGAACTGCAAGTCTACTTGCAGCTTAGCGGCTGCACCAGTACTGAACAGTGTGCCTGAATACGGGGCAGGTTCACCCTTTCTCAAAGTTGTAATTTTTTCCTCTGAGTCATCAGCTAGAGCGACTGCAGGCATGATGCACATTGAATATGCAACAAGGGTGAGCATTGAGACTATTTTTCTAATTTTCATGACTAAAAAATAATCAGATTTGATTGAGTGTTTATTAGGAATCGCTTATTTTGAACCCTGTGAGCTCAGAAAGTTTCTCAGTGATGGCATCTGGGTCATCAGCGTTTTCTTCGATCACCCTCTTAATCTCTTCGCGCTTTTCTTTTGTGAGCTTTTTGTTAGCTTCATCAAAAGCGCGCTCGACTTCTTTCACGGCTTTTTCCTGACGCTTGATTGCTTCCTTGCGACCCTTTTCTTCTATAGCATGTGCTTTCTTAACAGCATCTAGCTCCTTGTCGTGAGCTTCGTTAGATTTCTCTAGGATTTCAGTAGGATCTGGAGTTTTTCTGGTAAAGACATAAAGAAGAATTGCGGATACAAAACCAACAACTATCTGCCAGTACTTTTTTACCCAATTCCAGGTCGCAGAAGCGCCAATCTTAAAACTTGTCCACCACATGACTTAATTTCTCGGTCCGTGCTTCCATTGGGTAGCCATATCGACTAGAGCTTGGGTTCCAATATAAGCAAGTGTTACAGCAACCCAGTTGTCGCTCGTCACCATACCTCCAAAGCAAAGGCCTGTAGCAGTCAACCAAGCAAGAAATTTTCGTGATATAAATCTTTCAACGTGCTTATCAGCAAAAGCTTTGACTTTCTCTGACATTGTTTTCTCCAATTTAGTGTTTTCAGTGTCACTCAATTTATGTAGCCTCCACCGTCGTCGTCCTTGTTCCAATTGTCGAAAAATTCTTCAACTGGATCTTTTTTTTCTTGGACTGATGCAGACGTCAAATTCGTAACCTCTGTAGCTAAATAGGCTTGGTTCGCCGCAATAATCTGAATAGCAGCCTCTGCTTCTTTGATTTTTTTGCGCAGTGTCTCGTTTTCTAAACGTAGCTGTTCTAGCTCTATCTCTAGAACGAGTAGTCTTTCTTTCTCTTTGTTGCCGAAGCTAAACAATTTACCTCTTTACTAGAGGGCTTTGATCCTCTATTACGTTAAAGATAGACTCTGCATCTGAATTTGTTACTTGCTTTATTGCCCGATCTTTCTTTTTTGCCTGAATTTCATCAAGCATTTTGTGAAGGCTTGGGTCTCCTTCACATATCGCTGAAGCTAGAGCATTAAAGACTTCTTGCATTGACAGGCCTCGCTCGAAAAGTTCTATCCTGAGGCCTGCGTGTGTTGACTTTGTCAAATTGATGTGAACTGATTTTTTTGTCTCAAAGTCAATTAGCTTGGACATGTTATTCCTTTACTGTGGTGTTATCGCGCCGGCTGCTATTGGAACCTGGTCATCTGCAACCTTAGAAGAATCGGCTCCTGCACCTGTGATGAATGATATCTGGTGTTGGCTATCCAACACGTCTTCAAATTCTTTTGCTACCTGCTCACCATACTTTGCGTCAAGAAATGCCTTTGCTTTATCAAAAATCATCTTTTCAACATCCAGGAGAGTTTGGTAGTTATTAATTACTCTGGCGACGTTATCAGCAAAGTGTGCTACATCAAATGATGCATCATCTGACTCAAAAAGCACCTTCGTCATGGACCTCTTGTGAATAGATCTGAGGTATGACTCACCCTTAAGCGCAGCTGCTTGTTCTGCAGAAGCTACTGCTTCAGCTTCAAAGTCAGACAAAAGGTTATTCACCTCGCCGTCGATAGTATCGTCCGCGGGTCCAGCAGGTTTCTCTTCTTCATCACTTTCTTCATCACCTGAATCATCAGAATCTTCATCACCTGAATCTTCTTCGCTATCTTCATCTCCACCCTCTTCTTCGCCGGAATCGTCACCAGCATCGTCACCGCTGTCGTCGCCTGAGTCATCATCGCCAGAATCATCGCCGCTGTCTTCGTCACCGAATATGTCATCGCCGCCTTCGTCGTCTTCTTCGTTTAGCATCACGACTTGCTCTTCAAAAAGAAGATCTGCCAAAGATTTTCGCTTCTTCATTAATCTGCTCCGTATATCTTAGCAGCTTTTTCAGCCTTCTTAATTCTAGTCTCAATCTTTTCCCAATTGAGCTCTTTCATCATTGCCACAAGATAGGTCTTGCGATCATCTAGGTAGTCCTTAAAGTATGCGCCCTCAGAAACGTCTACACAAATCACTGGTAAGCAACCTACAGGAACGTTTTCTGATTCGCCGTCAATTACTATATTCATGTACCTGCCTAAATAGACATTGTAGACGGTGACTGCATAGCCATCTCTAGATGACATTCCGCATGCGATGAAATCCTTCTGCCAGTCATCAAAACTGCCGAAATCTCGCTCTAAGCGCATGAAAGAGAGTGAGTCCATCGTAAGCTCACTCTGGAGATCGCTGATGTTTTCAAAGTGAAATGCTCTCAAAAATGATGCGTTTAGACAGTAAATTTCGTCTACCTTGAGTTGTCTAAACTCAGAAGCATTGTTGTTGGCATCTTCGCGAGAAGCTGTATCCAACCTAGCGCTGGTCTCATTTAGAGCGTCAACGTAGCTTTCAAAGTCTTTTTGCCGCGCTGTCTTTACTTTGTTTGAAAGAAACTCAGTAGGCAGCTTAAACTTCTTTGCCTTTGCGACATACGCCTCTTTTAGTTTCTCAACACCTAGCGCTTCAGCGACGGCCTCTCTAATTCTCTTCTCTAAGTCCATTACTTTACCTCATAGTCCTTTTCAAATTCAGACTGATCAATGACAATTAGATCATCAGGGCCCACAAGAGGTTCTTCTTCTTGGGGTGTAACTTTTACTACCTCTGGCTGATCTGGACCTAGAGGGTCGGCTGCCATCAAGCCGTCTTCTTCTCCTAAGAGAGCATCTGAAGGTGATGGTTCAAATCGAGGCGCGTCAGGATTTCTTAAAGTAACCTTATACTTCCCGTCCGGCCCTTGGTCTACAGAATCAACTGTGTATTCATACTGAGAATCTTTGTGACGAACCTTGAGGCCCGTGCCCACAACGACCTTACCTGACTTGTCAAGCAGGTCTGTCTCAGTCAAAGCTTCTAGCAAGCGCATTGTGTACTCGCGCCGCATCATATCAATAATCTGTTTACTCATTATAAACCTGCCATCTTCATCCATCTCTCGGAAGCAGTCTCTTGTTTTGTGCTGCTGGAGATTTTAGTTCGTGTACCCAATACTTCAGATAACATACCACGTCGATTCCAGCTATGCATCTGTATGTTGCAATAGCTATGGACAAAACTCTGTAGCACTTCGTACTGATCCATTTTTCTGATTTCGCTGCGTGTATAGCCAGCCTCAGACAAAAGAAACTTACCAATCTTCGACATGATAGCACGCTTAGAATCCTGTAAGCTTCTCGATTCTGACCGAACAACAGTCGATATAAAATCACTTAGGCTTTGCTTTAGAGTTGCTATCTGCTTGTCTGAGACGTTTGGCTTCTGCAAAACCTTTTGTGCTCCACGCCAATCATCGACTGCTTTTTCAACTTCGCCCTTAAGCTTATCTGCTGCAGTGTCGAGTATGGGACCAAGAGCGCCCTTGAGCTTTTCTCTTTGTTTCTTTGAAACGTTTTTAGCCAGTGTCTTGCCAGACTCTGCCCATTTTGCAACGATCTCTTGCGCGCCTGCTGAAGGTGAAAGGCCTTTCGACTCTGCTTCTTTTTCAGCAGCTGCTGTAGCTGATTCTGTCTCAGCATCTGTTTCCTTTGTCTCTTCTTCTGACTGAGGTTTTCCTTCGCCCTCATCAGCCTCTGTAGAATCATCAGGAACACCGTCGATTTCAATTCCTTCTTCGCCAAGAACAGGAGCAACAGCACGTAAGAAGTCTGCTAGAACAGCATCTTCTTTGCCTTCGTATCCAAGCTCTTTGGCAAGGTCTCCCATTTCGCCTTTCATGAAGTCAGAAATTGCTTTGAAATCGTATTTTTCCAACAGAATCTTACTGAAGTCTTTACTCTCTAAAACAACCTCTGTGACATCATTGTTCATGATCCAGTCTGCGAGTGCAGTTGCCATGATACCGCCGTCGGCGTCTGCTAATTCCGGTGCGGCCGAGGCGAAGGCATCAGAAAGCTTCTTTTCAAAGTCATTTCTCTTATAAGTGTTCTTCTCGCCCTTTTCACCCTCTTCGCCTTCTTCACCTTGTACATCTTGAACGATTTGAGGGAACAAGTCAATGAGCTTCTGCATCTGCCTGGGAGAGAAGTTCTTGGGATTGCCTAGTGGGCTCTTAGGATCATCAATCTTATTTTGTGATGCCCAGTCTTGACCAGCCTTTGCGACCTCTTCTGGGTCAGCAGGAGGATCGACTTGAGGAGGAGTTGCGTCTGCCACAGCTTGCTTGAGCTGATCAAGCCTTCCTTGCGCGTTAATTCGCTTTTGCTGACGATCTGATAACTGTGCTTCCCAATCATCGATGGCTTTATTAATTGCATCTTCGACAGCTTCTTCTGAGTCTTCAGGATCAGCAGCAGAATCAGCAGCAGCTTGTGCTAGTTTTTCAACCGCAGCAGGATCATCCTCTTCGCCCTCTCCGCCGCCTTCTAATTCTTCGTCGGTAGCCACTAGCTGATCCTTGACATCTGAGAACTTAAGCTCTTTATCTGTGACTAAGGCGTCGAGCGCTTCAATATCCTTAAGCGCGTCCCCAAATTCTTCTGGCGAAACACCTAGCTCTTTGGCAGGATCCTCTATAACGCCTAGCGCTTCATCTTTGTCTTCACCCTCTAGATCTTCAAAATCTGGCGTGATATCTTCCAGCTCTTTTGCTAGTTCGTCCTTTTCGTCGTCACTTAAATTGCCAGGATCATCTTCAATTTCCCTGCTCATCAAGTCTGCTATCTGATTGTCTAGATCCTCAATCTGATCTTGTAGTTTTTGTATCTCTAATTCTTGATCTTTTACGAGTGGCTCGAGGTTTCCATCAGGATCTTCAATGGCACCTTTTAGCTCCTCACCAGATACACCTAATTCGCCGGCGGCATCTTCAATCGCTTCTTCAGCAGCTTCACCTTTTGACTCGTCTTCATCATCTTGCGCTTGCTTTAAGGTTTCACCTGTTTCTTTTGCTGCTGCTATTGCTGCCTCTTTCTCTTCAGGGGACATCTCACCCGGCTTAGAGCCTTCGCCTTCTTCAGAAACACCTGCTTCTTCAAGTGCTGCCTCTACTTCTGTCTTAAGATCTTCAGCAGCAGACTTGACCTCGTCAACAGGCTTCTCTTCCAAGCTCATGTAAAACTCGGAGAATTTCTCGTCGTCCTCTAAGGCAGTCTTTAGGACATCTGCATCGGAACCTAGGTCAGATGCTGCTTTACTTACCAACTCATCAACAGCCTTTTGTAGCTCTTCGTTGTCAGCCTCTTCAACTGAAGTCAATGCAGCTTGGAGCTCCTCACGTACGTCCCCCAAGTCTTTAGCTATCTCATCGTTTAGATCGGAAGTCGCGTCTTCGATTCCTTTTTCGATAGCAGCGTCGATATCGTCCTGTGTTATTCCTTCATCACCTGCGGCATCTGCAATTTCCTCTGCTTCAGCAGACCTTTCGCCTTCGTCGGCTGCAAGAAGCGCAGTCACCTTCGCTGCAATCTCTTCGTTGCCTTTAAGAAGATCCGCAAGTGCTTTTGCAATGATGTCCTGGTTGTCATCTATGTAAGTTGCCAGACCAGGCTCAAGTTCATCTAGTGCTGCTTCTATCTCTTTGGCTTCAACTTCTTCATCATCAGCAGGCATGTCATTTACTTTTACACCTGCGTCCACAATAGACTGAGCTAGCTTGGTCGCTGATGCCTTTGCTTTCTCCTCATCATCAACGACATTGCTTGCTGCAGTCATGATATCATCGAAAGCAATATCTTCTCTTAACAGTAATGACATGGGCAATGTAGACGGAACAAACCCTTCTGACATGTTAATGTTTGCGCCAACTTTCTTTGCAAAATCTTCGTCATCTTTTAACTTCGCGGTTAGTTCTTCACCGTCAGGCTTAGCCTCATCAGTGAGATCATCTAAGAAGTCCTTGCTAATGTCTGACCATTTCGGTGCGTCTGCAGCTGCCTCAGCTTCGTCAGCAACATCTCCTAATGCGTCTTCAGGACTAACTTCACCGCCTTGAATTTGCTCAAGATCATCGGCAACTGCTGCCTCTTGTTCTTCTTCGGGGAGGCCTTCTAGAGCTTTGGCCGCACTGGCATTTTGAATTGCTAACAGTTTTATAAGATCTTCTATTGAGAAATCAGGTCTTTTTTCTGCCTTCTTTGCTGAGTCAGGCAATTCTCCGTCTTTGGCATCACCGTCACCTTCTGCTTCAGCAGCTGCTGAAGCTTGGGCGGATCCAGTTACTTCAGCATTCTTAGCGACTGTTTCTTGCATGGAACTGGTAAGATCAGCCGCAGCTTTTGATCCTGCTTCGAGCTCTTCTAAGGTCAATTCCATAAACTCTGTTGCAAAAGTCTCAGGGTCTATTAATTTGTCACCACCGCCACCGCCACCAAACAGACCCTTCATAAAAGAAACGGCCTTTTCAAAAAAGCCGCCTGATTCTGACTTAGCTGCATCCATTCCTGATTTTAGTGCTTTTTGGAACCAGTTAGGTGTGACCAACGCTTTTGAAGAGCCCTTCTTAATTGAGTCTGCGTCTGGAAAGTCTATCTCTTTGCCGTCTTCTGTCTTCAGCTCTTTGTTTTTGGCTTTTTCTGCTAACTCGCCAACAGACATTTTCTTCTGTTCGTCAGTGATTCCCTTGGCAGCAGCTGCAATGTTTTGAGAGACATCCTGCAGCGCTTGCGTCATGATAGCTATTGCCTCACCAACTTTATTGATCGGCTCATTTAGTTCTTCAAGGGCTGCTTTGAGTTTTTCCCCTTCTCCGGCGGTTGCCAAGCTGGCAATCTTAGAGACATCAGGAATCTCACCTGCCAAGCCTTCAATGGCAGCAACAGAACCTTTCATCTTGCCGCCTAGCGCGCTGGTATTTAATTTCTTAACATCTTCAACTTTTTTCCTGAGATCCTCGACGGCAGCTTTTAAAGCATTTGCGTCATCGTCAGTAAATGCTACTTCTTCTGCTTCGAGGAGCAGTGCCAAGTCTTGTGTCTGTAGAAATGTTTCAACCAGTCTGTTTTGACTGATCGCGCACTGCCTTAAAGTTTTTGCATAAGATACCGTGCAGATCCTTGTGATCTCACTTAATGTCATTTTGTCGTCTGAACGCATTTAGACTGCTCCACGAAAATTACTACTACTATAATATCTATTCTCGTGTAGATGAAAAGGTTCTAGTTACAACACCTGAAGATTTTAGTATCTCTATGCCTCTGGTGTCTCTGTATTCTTCATCATAAATCACTTCATCAATTCCTGCGTTAACAACTGCTTTCGCACACATCTGACAGGGTGACAACGTAAGATACATTTTCTTTCTTTTGGGGTTATTATAGTCAAGCTTTAAGAGTGCATTAATTTCTGCATGCAAGAACCCAGACTCACCCGGCATTTCTGACTCGGCTTCGTTTGGACCTCCAGCGTAGTTACCGTTATAGCCTAACGATAGCAGCTGAGTATTGTCATCTGAGACAACAACAGCACCGACCTTGTATCTTTTATCATATGATCGAAGTGCAATCACATGTGCAACTTCCATCCATGTTTGGTCCCAATTAGGACGGCTTGTCATCTGTTGACTTTTTTCTTGGTGATCTTCTTGTTTGGCGCTTTGACACACTGGCCTTCTCCTTTTTGAGCTTAATATCATCAAAAATATCATCGACATTAGCATCACCAGGCAAAGTAAACCCAGCTGCTTTTTTATGTCCACCGCCTCCAAACTTCTTTGCGACTTCGGACACATCGACTGTATCATGAAACGATCTTAGGCTTACTTTAATAAGTCGATCAGCATGATCATAATACCAAATCATGGCAACATCACAATCAGGTGCCAACCTATTACCAATCTCAGACATCCAGTGTGATGCATTCACAACTAAAACATCCTTTTCGTCTAGCTTTCTAGCAGAAGCCTTTTCGCATACCTTCTTGACAACAGTCTTTGAATAAGCAAGAATGTAAGACCCGCGCTTGACTGCGTCGTCAAAGACAGAATCATCTTCGTATTTTTCAAACTCTTCAAATTCAAAAGGCACCATATCAAAAGCAGCAGCAAACTCTTTTGAGTAAGGCAACTCCCATGTCCACAAGTCCCTGTCTTGAATGTATGTGATGAACTTAGGTGGTTCTTTACCTGGATGGAAGAATTCCCACGAAAGCATTGCGCCTGACTTTGTCATATCAAAGTGACAATTCGATATATCATGAAGTTCAACCATTGCAGACTTGTGATGGTCTATAACAATTAGACCATCTGCGTCTTCTATCATTTTCTTAGTCGTCGCATTATTAAATGAGAAATCCAGAATTGCGACAACTTTTCCCTTTACATCCGGAGGAGGGGTACCGTGCTTGCATGCGTGATATTCAGCTCGATTCCCTAGCTGCTTCCATGCAGCATACGCTGCACCGAATCCATCAGTACAATCAGCATGGTAAATTACGCAATCGACAGAAGTGGGTTCTACGAAAGACATTTTAATGCTCCTTCCTATTCATGAAGCTGTGATATTCCCAGCACCGTGGCTCATAAATATCCGCTCCACCAACAGTAATTTCATCGATGCTGTCTATCTTCCGCTGTGTATAATAAGCATCTCTTCCTGTTAGAGGACACACAGCTGGACAAATTTCTATCTTAGTAGCCCATGGCATCATATCACGCACTTCTTCAAAAACAGTTCCGCTAGCAGACAGCTGCAAAGAACTAACAATCACAGTTGTACCTTTTCTGAACAGTGCTAATGCTGCTTCTGCAGATCCGTCAATCATAAAAGCTTCATCTATAGCGACAACATCAAAAGTGTTATCTGAATTTTCGATATAGCTTTCAATATCTCTTCCTGTATCCACACCTATAGCTGGCAGCTTTCCCCCGCTGTGAGTGCAAATTTCTACATTTGAGTAGCGATTATCCATTTTCGGCTTGAAAGCAACAATTTTTTTGTTCTGATGCTTGTATCTGTCAACAGCTGCTAGCAGCCGTGTTGTCTTGGAGCCAAACATCGGCCCGGTAAAAATTATGAACTTAGGATCGCTCAAGCGTCTTCCCTTTCCTTATCAACAACGTCAACCCACCAGTCCCAAGTCTTTTGCAAACCTTCGTGGAAACTAGTTTTAGCCCTGAATCCTAAAGATTCCTCAGCACGCTTTGTGCTGGCTAATGTGTGCTTAACATCACCTGGTCTTTCAGGCGCATTCTTTATCTTTATAGTATCACCAAAGTTTTCAGTGAACAAGTCTAGTATATCATTATTGCTAATAGCTGTGCCCGTTGCAATATTAAAGCACTTGCCAGCAACTGATGGTACTGGTGCTTCAGCTGCTAATATGTTTGCATACGCGACGTCTTCAACAAATACCATGTCTCTTGTTTGTGTTCCATCGCCGTCGCTTCTCAAAGGCTGCCCGGCATGTAATGCATTGCACCACGCTGATATTGCAGTTGCGTATGCGCTGTCTCCTAGTTGACCCGGACCGTAGACATTAAAATACCGCAAAGAAACAATATCAGTTCCGTACAGCCTATAGAACATGTCAGCAAATTGCTCACATACTTTCTTCTGCAAGCCATACGGAGACTGGACGATTCCTTGCGTTGTTTCAGTGGTCGGCAGCAACTCGACTTCACCGTAAACTGAACTTGACGATGAAAAGACTACACGCCTAACACTAGACTTCTGGCAGGCCTCAAACAGTGCAACAGTCTTGTAAACATTTTCCTCTGTAGTCAGTGTCGGATGATCAACGCTAAATTCAACCCTAGGATTTGCAGCTAGATGAAAAACAACATCGTAGCTGACCCTATCAATCCTGTCTAAAACACAAGGGTCAACAAAATCACCTGCAATCACTAAAACATCTGCATCGTCGTCATGCTCCTGATTTTGTTCGTAGATCGGAAGCAGACCTGCTGCTACACATCGGAAGTTTAGATCTGATAAATTGTCTAACGAACCTGACGACAGGTTGTCCACCACATCAACATCGTAATATCCAAACTCTAAAAGCTTCTTTACCAAGCAAGAACCGATAAAGCCAGCGCCGCCTGTCACTAATACTTTTTGCATTCTAATCCCTCTTGCATAACAATATACACAGTCTTCTCACCTAGTTTATGATGTGTGCAGAATGAATCTTAATGTCGAGCACTCTTCGCTTTAGTTCTACATCAATAAATGTTTCAGCTTCACTAATCACATTTGTTATAAACCGCAAATCATAAGACAGTGTGTTTTTAGTGTCTGAAGACCTTAACACAAGATACACATTTAACTCATCATCCCTGATTAACATGTTGATCATCGATATACAGCTATCATGAGCATACACAAACCTTCTAGTAGTCTGAGGCTTTTGTACAGAGTTATACTCGTTTTCACCCGCGATTTCTTTTGTAATCTTTCTTATGAACTGGTCCCTGATTCCCTGATAGTACTTTATTTCCGGCTCGTACATCATCACAGTAGGGTCAGCGTCTGTGTACTCTGCATCAAAGTCATATTGACAGGACACACCAAGGGCTTCATCGTCGAAGAAGTCAGCTACACTTTGAATTCTACTTGCCAGTTGTAGTAAGTTTTCTTCTTCAGAATTCTTGAGCCACTGATAGGCTATCTGTGCGATATCACCTTGGTTAGCTTGTGTCACTCTTAAAAGCAAGACATTTGGGTGACTTTCCAGTGAAGCAAATCTTTCTTCAAACATCCTATAGGTTTTTGTCAGTGTTTCCATAGTGTGGATTTCGTCGCCTCGCTGCAAATATCTTTCTTTTAGCAGCGGCAAGCTCGGAAGGAGAAGCACAAATCTGTGATTCATGTCCTTGAGACGATCATTCAAAGCACTTTTCCAACGATCACTGTCACCTCTGTCATAATACTCAGAAAAGACGAGCATGCTTACTTCGGCACGATCTTGAATATTCCACCTGTAACCTGACATTCTGTGTAGATCTTTATACAGGCTCGTCTTACCTGATAGATCTGGCCCTTCAAGGCAAACAGTATGAAGTCTTGTACCTTTAGTCATATGCTGTAACCTGTTTCATCTTCCATGCTGAGGTTGACATACCCCAGTTTTGATCATTATGGACATTTGCAACCCACAGCGTGTATAACTCTGGTGGGTTTGGGAACTTGCCCCAAACACGAAGCCAGGCAGAGTTGTTGTCCATATCAAGAATCTTCATACGCATGAAGTCCTTGCCGTTCTTTGTTTTCTTATAGATGATATCCATCACGCAGAACCACCCGATACCTTTTTCCCCTGCAGGGACGGCAAAGACAGAAGGGATTTCTTTTTCTTCTACGCGCTGCATCATCTCATCCGGAAAGACAAGACTATTGTTAACACTCTGAGTCAGGTCAATGTAGTTCTTGACCTTTTCTGTTCTTGTCCAATCCTGAAGCATGTTGTATTCTTCGGCCAACATTGGCAGAAGAGGTTCAGGCACATCACCGTTTTTCTCCATGCGCTTAACTTGTGTTTTTGTCAAGCCATACTTGCCCTTCTTAAGCTTGTCGTAGTTCTTGCCATCAGTAATGATAGCCAAGAGCTGATGATGGTTTTCGATTGTACCATTCTTTAGTTCTTCAAGCGAGGTGAATGCTTCGACCTTACAAAGAGAAGTGATGCAAGTCTTATTCATCTTTGAATGTTTCCACTTGCCTTCGTCGTCAAAAAGCATGTCTTCAACAGAAGAGTAAGGGCGCAACATCATGATTTCTTGCATAGCCGCACCACCAACACCCTTTACAGAACTCAAAGGAGGAACAAATGCACCGATATCGTCAGAGTAAACCCATTCGTCGCCTGAATAGTTGACGTCAGCAGAAGCGAATTTATATCCCAACGCCTTAATCTCTGAGATTGCTTTTGACAAGCCTTTCGGATTGTTGTTTTCAGACTGCAAGATTGTTGCTAGCCAATCAGTCTCGTAATGTGTGTGGAGCCATGCTGCGTAATAAGAATCAATGGCGTAAGACACTGCGTGTGACTTATTGAAACCATACACAGAGAATGCCTCAATAGTCTTCCAGAGATCCTCTGTGATCCTCCTGTCAATACCGTGGAGCTCATACGCGCCTTCGACGAACTTCTTACGGGCTACCTCTCGCTCGCCGCCTTTGTTGCCGATTGTGTCAAGCGACTTTTTAACGAGAGTCTTTCGCAGCTTATCAGACTCGCCAGGTGTAAATCCTGCTAGCTCAACTGCTAGAGTCATGAACTGTTCTTGAAAGACAACAAAGTTGAATGTAGGACCTAAGACCTTTTCAATCACAGGGTGGTCATATTTGATGTCAGAGACATTCTTTTTAGCTTTTACATATTTCCTATGGACATTTGCTTTAAGTGGACCAGGCCTATAAATAGCTGTTAACGCAGCCAACTCTGTGATGGTTGTCGGTTGAGCAGCCAAGCAGAAATTACGGGCACCTTGAGCAGTAAACTGAAACACCCCTACAAACCTACCTTCGTGATAGACATGCCTCCAGACGTCTAGATCGTCTTGCTTTACATAGCGACAATTAAGATTCTCGTCGAAGAATTCTTTAATCTCCATGAAAGTCGGTTCTACACCTGTCTTTTTGCGCAAGATTCTGCCAATACAGTTTTCAACATCCTTAAGCAGGGTAAGACCTAGAAAATCAAACTTCAAAAAGCCGTTGTCTTCTAGATTTCTGAAGTTCATACCTTCTGTCCAAGGTGTTTGAAGTTCACCACGAACTGATATGATCGGCATTGTTTTCGCAAGTTCTTCGGGAGGTGCAACAATCACGCCGCCGGCATGACGACCGATAGCACGATTTTGCATGAACAGAGTACTTACGTGCTCGCCAACCTCAGGATATTTTTCCATGAAGTTGCGATAGCCGTCAGAATACTTGAGGCAATCTTCGTGCTTGAGAACAAACACAGACTTTTCTTGGTTTTCGTCCTTTGCGTGCTTCATGACCTCATCATGAAGGGGGCCAGTCATTTTGTTGACTTCATTGAAGTCGATGCCGTAAAACTTAGAAATGTCCTTGATCAGAGACTTCAACTTAAGAGTGTTGAAGTTGGACACGGGAATAACAGCATCATCACCAAACAGTTCACGAGATGCGTCAATCAGCGCGTCACGATCACCAGCATCAGTATCAATGTCAGGCCATGATGTCCTATGGCGTCCTAAGAATCGCGACCAAAGAAGACCGTGAGGAAGTGGGTCGATCTGTGTGATTCCAAGTAAGAAGTTTACTAGACTGCCTGCGCCAGATCCACGACCAGGACCGAACAGTGTTTTCTTTTCAGCCAAATGAAAGATCTTATACATCGCCAAGAAGTAAGCTTCATACCCAAGAAACTTAATGTCTGACATTTCTTCTTTGACACGCTCGACGTATTCAGGCTTGTCAGCTAGACCTTCACGAATCATGGCATCCTTAACAAGCTCAGCTAGCATTTTGAAAGCAGGCTTTTCTTCTGTGCCAAACTTAGGAAGCTTAACTGATGTATCGATCCATGTGTCCTCACACATTTGCCAAGCGATGTCATGTGTTCGTTCGATTGCGTCGCGGACTTTTTCCTCATGACCTTGATAGAAGTCGTAAGTGTCATATCCGTTTCGGAACTCATCCCACATTTGCGAAGCGTTTTTAGGATATAACATGCACTTCATATCCTCGCGCTTAGGCAGCATCTGTTCGTTAATCTTTGCACCCATCCAGCCAAGCTTTTTATAAAGCTCACGTGCCTGCCACTTGTTAGGATCAGGAAAGTGAGAATCAGCTGTGGCAATAAGTGGAATACCTGTCTTGTCTGAGAGATTTATTAGACAGCGATTTGCCAAGTGTTGTGCCGGCAGATCGTTAAACTGCATCTCTAAGAAGAAGTTGTCTTTACCGACACAATCAACAAACCTGTCAGTCATGTTTTCCAAGCGCTGCATAATTCGTTGTGCAGTGTCCGGATCATCGACGAGGTTAGGGTGAAATTCAGCAAATGTCTTTTCAGGAAACTCTCTGAAAATCATGCTTGATGCCAAACCGCCTACACACGCCGTTGACACAACCAAACCTTCGGAGTGCTGCTTAAGAAGCTTATAGTCAATCCTGGGAAACCTATAGAATCCGTGCTTGTAGGACTTTTTGACCAAGCTGAACAGGTTTCCTAAACCGACCTGATTCTTGGCTACAACAACTAAGTGATAATACCTTTGCCAAAGCGGCTTGGTTCTTCGTTCTGCTTTGGTTGCATCTTCGTCCTCAATGACGTGGCCACCTTGTTCCAGCGCATCCTCGTTATCTTCAACAGGATTGACCTTGGAAAGCTTTTCTTTGACTTTCGCAGACTTGGCGTCTTTGACAGCCTGACGGTGCTTGTCATATTCCTCTTGCCATTCTTGCAGAGAAGGCACAAAGTAAAATTCGACGCCATAAAGCTGTCGATACTTGCGACCTGCCTTTTGCATCTTGACTGTGTGAGATCTTGCGTGTGCCAGACCAGAGCCGTTACCATGATCAGTAAGCGCCCAGGCATCCATGCCTTGTTGTTCAGAGATTATGAAATCAATATGATCAGCAGGATAACCTAACCCATCAAACGTAGAAAAGCCCGAATGAGCATGTAGTCCTACAAATCGTTCGGGCGGTCGGATTAAGTCAATTGTCATGTGCACTCCTGTTGTAAGTTCGGTTTAATTCTACAACAGGTAGAGCAAATTTACATTTTTTGAGGGAAAAATTCTGTAAGATTTACACCTTTTGCTGAAGCTTCTTCAAGGTGTTCGAGAGGGTTGTAATCTTTACTGCCTAACAAAATACTTCGCCAGGCGGCTAGCAGCCCTTGATCAAAATTGTACTTAGGCTCCCACCCTGTGGCATCCCTAAATTTTTGAGATGATAGAAGGTGATTTCCTAAGTAGTCAGTTTCTGGGTGCCACTTCATGACATAGCCTAGGTCTATGCCACAGACGCCTGACATTTTGTCAACAATCTCATGTGTGGTCAAAGGTTCTTCAGCTGAAACATTGAAGTCATGGCCCCACATCTGTTTGTGACAGCCTAAGGCAACAGCATCACAAAAATCTTCAACGTGCATGTAGTCTTTCTTTTTAGAAGGATCTAAGAACATATCAATTGGTTGCTTTTTGTTCTTAAATGCGAAGAAAGACTTTGCGATAAGAGAATTCATGTCACCGATACCGCCGTATGCAAAAAGCGGACGCATGATCAACCACTTACTCGCAGTGCTTTTGACAATATACTCGCTTGAGAGCTTTTGAGCACCATAGAATGTGGAAGGATTCTTGTCACTTTCTTCTGTAATGACGCTGTCCTGATATCTAGGTGTATCGTATATGACTGATGTTCCCATATAACAAACAGGAATGTCAGCATCTCTCGCAGCCCAGCATATATTGTGAGTGCCTGCAACATTGGTCAAGGTCGACTCTGTTTGGTTAAGTGCAACAACATCAGTACCCACAACAGCAGCGTTATGAACGACTAGGTCAACTTCATTGGCTTCAAAGAATTTAGACCACTGCTTTCTAGAATTTGAGTGAACACACGGCTCTCCCTTGTCTGTTCTCAGCATGTTTGCGTCAAGACCCGAGACAGCCGTGTGTCCTAATTTCTCAAAAGAATTAGGCAGGTTCCTGCCAATAAAACCCGCCTCACCTGTTACAAAGACTCTCATTTACACTCTACTCGATTGCTTGATCATAAGGCTCGTTAATCAGCTCGCCTGCTGCGTGACAACGATCCAAATAATCTTCTAACTCTTCAAAAGAGGTGCAAACTTTTCGACCGCTTCTTGCAAGCATTAAGTTGAACTTAGCACCTTCTGGCAAGCCTGCACAAAAGTAAATAATGGGAACTGCACTTGCGTATGCAAAGCCGGCCTCCCAAATAGTGCCAATATCTTTGTCACGTGTATTGACAATCAAGAAATTAGCAGTATTGATGTGGTGAAGATTGCCATCAAAAGTTGCATCCTGTGTTTCCTTCGGAGCATCAGGAGGACAAACAAAGATTCGACGAGGTGACGCCAAATCAATCCACTCTCTGCTGTCACAAATTTCTTCTAAGCGTGTAAGTTCTGCTGCCTGCGTCGGATTAAACCAACCTGATGCCAAATATACTTTCTTCATTATTTCTTTCTCCGTGAGCTTCCTCGCATGAAATCATGCTTGTACTGAGCCTTTAATTCATTGAACTCGCCCATTAAATCATTCCACATTGTCGTGAAAATCTTCTCGCCTGTGCCATGAGTGCCGTTGAGTTCTTCGCGGCGACACTGATAAATTGTATCTTCTGGATGAAATTCAAAGGTGTCATTCTTTGGTTCAGGCCAGTAAAGATTTGTGCCACGTGAGATCCACTTCTCGCCTTCTTTAACGCGGAAGGTCTTGATGTAGTGAATATCAGGTGAGTCGAAGTTAAACACCTGAGTCAACTCAGGAATAGCCTTACATGCCTCGATTGCCATTCGAGCTGCTAGAATATTATCTGCAGCCGGCTGAATCTGTCGATCTTGGCGTTGTCGTACAAAGCCAATCAGATCTTTTAGGTTGAGGCGCATGTAATAAAAAGAAGTCATGCACTTTGGAAGAATCATGCGGGCGTCCATCATGGATACGACCTTTGAGTCTGTCATGTCAGCATAAAGCTTCTTTGAATCTTCAACGATTTGCTTGTATCGCTCTAGAAAGTCAGGTGAGTTTTCCACAGCTTCAGGAATAACTGCGGCATCATTACGAAGATCGCGATCACCAGTACACTGTGCAGCAAAAGATCCAGCGCGATGGCGAATGATGTGTGTTACTTCCTGAAAAGAAAGCCCTGACAACCTGAATGTAAATCCTAGACACTCCATTGGCGTTGGAAGTGCACGAAACTGGAGCACATCAAGAAGATTTTTGCTCTTGTGACCTTCATCTGCTGTTTGTGCGTTGATTTCTTCAGGGTGATCTGCCCACGTGGCCTTTACATAGTGCCACGCAACATTTCTTGCTTGCTCTGTAGTTGGCGCATCTACGAGCTCTACTTGCAATGCTTCGAGATTATTTCGAAACCTGGTGTTCGGTCGATCACCGAACTTTAAATCCATTGGAAGCTCAATCGGCTCCAAATCATTGTTAATCGGCATATTCTTCTCCTAGAGTCTGTTAACAAGTAAGTTAAGTGTAACAACTTCGTTAGAACTGTTCATTTTGAGATGAGATGTTTTTCAATTAAATTTACTGCACTGTGATAACCATCACGAGCATACGCTGTATCACCAATCTCAAGCCAAAGTTCTAAAAGAACATCAGCCCAAACTGAGTGCACTAGTTTTGGTGGTACGTTAACTCGAATGCTGTCGAGTGTTTCTATCGGGATCATTCCACCCGGCTGTACGGCTTTGTTAATAACACTACGCAGATAAAATTTCATCAGCAAAATCCTTTACGGCTTTTAGAGTATCGGACTTGTTTTCAATGTATACAACGTTGTCCCTTCCTCTCATCTCAGTGTTGTAAGTTGTGGAAGGAACTATTACTGGAATTCCGTGCTTGGCATATTCACTGGCGTGCTTTGCAGAATCATCAATCGCAAATACCTGAGTTTTTCCATAGAATTCCTGATCAGATAGCCAACGAAACTTTTCAGCAGAAAATGCAACAGCATCAGCCTCAATTCCATTCTTCGCTAGCCATTCAAAAGTGTCATAGTAGCAGAACAAACTTTCTGACGGTCGTGCAGTCAATATCTGCATCCAGAAACCTTGAGACTTTAGATAGTGGAAAGCTTCTACAAACTCTTTGCTAGGCACAAGGTCAGAAAAGTGCCTGTTTTCGATAAACTTTCTGAACACGTGCTCGCTGTCGATACCGTTCTCTCGAAAAACAGTCGTATTGTAATATTCTGAGGTGTTTGGGTCAATATGGATTCCAGTCAATTCAGTAGCAAACTGACAGAATTTTGACCTAAAGCCTGCTAAAACATCATCCATGTCAAATAGCACAACCTTCTGGCCTTCCCACTTCTTGTTTTCAAGAGCATGCCTGTAATGAAGAAAGTTGTCCTTCTCTTCCAAGGCTGCTGCAAACTGTTCGCCTGAGATTTCCCATAGATTTAGTATTGCCAAGAGGTAACGATATGAATCAACAGTCTTAAACAGGATCTTTTCATGATCTACAGGTTGCTCAGTTAATCGATGGTCCTTGTAGTTAATTGAAGATGCTAACTCGCTTATTTCTCCGTGCAGAGAGAGAACAAAAGTCTTCATCATTTCTTGCTTCTGCTCAGAAGTCATCTCTTGTGGGTTAAAAAACAAGTCGGAAAACTTTTTTTGTAGTGCAGCTGCACTTGATGTTGTGTTCCATTTATTCATCATACTACCTCCAAATCGGCTGGGTCGACATTGAAGCCGACAGCACCATCTAGTAACACCTCACATGTTCTTCTCTCTGTACAGAAACTAAGCAAAATGCAGTAGCATTTGAGACATTCGTTAATGTAAGAAATTGCACCGTGTTCAGGGTCAGAAAATTGTATTTCTGTGTAAGGTTTTAGTTTTACTAGTTGGCCAATACGCATCACAATAAAAATATAACTGCAGCCTTTTAAAAGTACAAATATGCCAAAAACACAGTACTTAAGGGACAACGCCGAAGAGTTCCTAAATTCACTTACTCACGCAGTGACGCTAGGCGTCGCAATCATGTGCACATACATCCTAACTGAGCGCGCGTCTGAATCTGGTTTAGACGTTTGGCCCTATTATCTATTCGGAGGTTCAATGTGTACAACTTTTTTAGGATCTGTTCTTTATCACGGTGCACTGGATCCTGTCTTGAAAGCGAAATTCAGGACGTTCGATCTGATCTCAATATTCATAGCAATTGCAGGCGGGTTTGTTTCGTTATTCAGAATAATGCTGCCTGACTTTGAATTCTTACTTTACACTGCGACGTCAATTAGCGTTACTCTTCTCTGCATCTTTATAAAATTCAAACTCTTTAAGAACTCAAATAATTTTGTACCTTCGTGTGGAGTCTATCTACTAGCTGGTTGGTCTAACGTGTTCTTCCTAGCTGACGAAGCGTGTTTTGCATGTCCTAGGGCTGGCTGGCTAGTTATCGCAGGTGGGGCTGTTTATACCTTGGGATGCATATTTTACTTGTGGGACTACAAAAGATACTTCCACACGATATGGCACTTATGTGCATCCTGTGGTTTTATACTGCACGTAGGTGCCTTAATGGCAGTAACCTAGTATCTTTTCACTGTAGAACTGAATGTGGTTTCTAGTAGAATCAGCTAGACTGATACCATCCACTTTGTTTCTAACGAAGTATTGCTTTAGATAAGAAATGATTCTTGCTTCGAAAGTTTTTACGTCAGTTTCATCTTGCATTCCGCACAAAACTTCTTCAACTCTAGCATCGATTTCTCTCAGATCTTCCAGATGTCCTTGTGCATCTTTGTGTACTTGTGCCATGTCGATATGGCTGCCACACCTCTGAACTACGTGCTGCATCTCATGTGCTAGTACGCTTTGAATTGCTAGGCGCAGATGATCTGTTTGCGTATTACCAAAAGTACTGTCACTTAGTGAAACTATGACGTCGATTAGACCGTCCTCTATATCACTAGAAAGTGTGTGATAATAGTAGCCGTCGATGTCTGTCTTTTCGCTTTTAGTTACTCGGACGTCTATTTCGATTCCTGAAAAACTATCGAAAAACTCGCCTTGCATTTTCTCACTAATGACGCTAGTAACACTGCCATCAAACTTCTCAATTCCGTCGAGATCATATGAATAAATCGCGGGTTCCACTTGATCGCAAGTCATGACGTCAGCAGCGACAATATTAGCGATCTGAAGAGCGCAATTCTGTACATCATAGCGCTCAGCAGTTAGTAATTTTTGTCTCATAGAATGACTCATTTTCACGTATCTCCGTGTTTAACCTGTCATCTATAAATATGTCAATAACCGGTTTGAAGCCTCTTGTGAATGATATCATCTTTCTTCACGTAGGTAGCAAAAAGTTCCTCTGACGTCACGCCAGTTAACACTAGTATTGACAAAAAATAGTTAAAAGCGTCAACAATTTCTTCCAAAAACTCGTCACGATCAAACTCTTCGATTTCAGTATTTCTGTGAGGTTTCCAGTTTTTAAGATGTCCTAATGCTTCAAACATTTCCTCTACACCTTTTAGTGCAGTGTCCCTCAGAAGCTGCTGATTTTCCTTCTGTTTAATGTCGACAGGCCAATCCGGGTAGATGCCTGGCTTTGCCTCTTTCATTGTCTCCATGAACAATTCTCGGAGCTTAAACATTTGATCTAATTTATCCATTACTGCTCCGTTTGCAAGTCCTGTGCTCTTTCAAGCATAGACGCGATCTCTTGCTGAAGTTTCTCAGCAAAAGCAGGTGAAGTAAGAAGCTGACCATCTTTGCAGACACACTGAATTGTTCTTAAGTGGTCATAAATGTCAGTACCTGTAAGAATTCCTACCTGTACAAGCTTTGCGATGGTAGCCACCAAATCGTCTGAAAATACGTAAACTTCGTTAATATTGTCCACTGTGCCTCCTAAATTTGTACTGACGGTACCCAGTGTGTAGTTCTACCGTCATCAGTCTTTTCTTTGACGACTGTGTTGCCGTCAGGATCTTGTTTCTGATCATACACTGCAAACCTTGAACTGTATTGCCCAACAGTGCCATCAAATGTCTTATATGTCCTCAAGGTTGCGCCGCCGTTCTGCAGGCTCTCTCTTAGAACAGTCTTGATCGAGTGATTTAGAACTTGTAGATCATGATCTGCCAAGCTCTCGACAGTTCTGTGTGGAGATATACGTGAGAGCCAGAGTGACTCCGCTTTGACGTAATTACCAACTCCAGCAATGACGCTCTGGTCCATTATTGCCTTTGAAACAGTCCACTTTTTCTTCTTAGAAATGGCGTCTTTGAATTCATCATCAGTAACTTCTGTCAACATATCAGGCCCTAAAGATTCTAGCTTCTTTATCAGAGTATGCTTACCCGCAGTAAACTTAAAGGTGCCAAAATTTCTCATGTCATTGTAGTAGACAGTGCCTCTAGAGGTTTCAAACTGAAGCCTTACATGTTTTGTTGGTTTATCAGACCAGTGACCGGTCATTCCTAAAGTGTTGTGAATGTAAGTGTCATTAGCCAGAATCCAATACAAAAACTTACCATGAACACCTACACCAACAATCGGTCCTGGCAAGTGCTCTTTGAACATGCTGAAACCTTCGGGCGGCTTCTTAGTGTATCTGCCTGAAACCAGCTTCACTTCCTCTAGCGTGGTACCGCTGACTTTCTGTGCTAGTGACTCTCCATACTTTCTGACTTCGGCTCCTTCAGGCATTTTTACTCCTTGACTTTCCAACTGCAATACACATTTTTACTATTCCGACTGTAAATGCGATAGACCCGATTGTAGCTCCAAAAAGAAGAGCTACAACAACAGACCAATCACTAATTGGTGTTTCAATCATTTTGACTCCTAGTCTTTAAAAAATCATGATATTTGTTTAGGGCATGGTCGTTTGGTTCAACACTTTGCCAGTCACCTCTAATAAACACACGCCAGACATCATCTGCGTACTTGCCACATCCATATAGTTCTTTAGGTGTGTTCCAGCTTTTCTGAGTATACTGCTGCGAAAACTTCATTAAAGCTTTTGATCTTCTATTCACCATGCCTAAAGGCTCAATTATAGACTTGAGCTTGTCAATATCAGCATGCATCATTGACTGTGCATCAGGGTAAGTGATAAACAGCTGCTCATAAACTTTGTCAACTTGCTTTCTACTAGTCAAGTTATGGAGAATGCAAGCAACTAATATTTTCCACTCATCTGGCCACAGGTCTTCTTGCAGCATTCCGACAGGAGACTTAGGCGGTATCCAAGAACTAGCTTTCAAAGTCTTCCATCTCCATTGTGTCTGTTGCCTGTGAAGCAGAAGTAGGTCGAGGCATATAATGAGACTTGACGGCAGCAGCAATAGCAGAAGAGATGGTGTCTAGAGCTGAATCAGACTTCATGTTAATCTGCATGTCTGCAAACTGTTTCAGGATATTCTTAATCTTTTTTTCTATGCTCATTTTAAAGCCTTTCGTTACAGCCAAATACTACAGCGAATTGTCAAAATGAACAATTAACGGATTAACTTCTTTGGTCTCTCGCCAGGTTTTCGCTTTCGGCGCTTAGATGACCCTGAGGAAGGTGTTGCCGGATCTTCATGATGTTCAACAATATCTTTTAAGAGTGTTGTAGAAACAGGTGGGTGTCCGGTCTGTCTTAAATATGCATCTAAAAGCCTCACTCTCAAAGCAACGTCTCCTGTGCTTGTACCCCATATCCAAACAAAAGACTCAGTCATCGCATTCATTTTTTCTTGAAGTTTTTCAGAAGCTTTCTTAACATAGTCATAAGCCTGCTCGAGATCTAGCCCTGCATCCATTATATCAATGTCTAATCTAACAGCTAGCGATATCATTTCTGCAACATCATCCGATTCGTAAGCCTCAGACGCTCTTTTAAAAACTTCACTTAGCTCCTCTTTTTTGTCGTCGCTAATTTCCATCTTGTCTAGTTTATCCGGATGTGTTTCTTTGGCTATTTTTCTGTACAGTTTTTTCTGAGGCACATCAGATGCATTGCCATCATCTTCCTCGATATTATCCAGTGCTTCTTGGATTCGCTGATTTTCTCTAAAGTCTGCTGCATCCTGCAGATTTTTCTTGAGTCGTTCTCTGTCCTGCTGAACTCTTATATTTCCCTGGGCAATCTTCACAACACGATCGAAGTCTTTTTCATATTGCGTGAATATTGTCTGACGATCATCAATTTCACTAGTCAGATATTTTAGCTTTCTAAAAGCTGCCCTGAGAAAGTATTCATCCATCTTTTTCTACATCATCGGGCTGAGGTGTGAGTTGACTGAACAGCGTTTGCTTAGCCGCCCTGATATTCTTTATGCTCTCAGGTCTTTCACCAATCTTCCTAGGAATATCTGGGTCGTATGAGCCGCTCTGAATTCTTTCAGCAATTTCTTCGACTCTCTGCTTTTGCACCTTGTCTCTTTCAGCTTGAGCTAATTTTGATACTTCAACTATAACACCTTGAAGGGCTTCCTTTTTACCGACTGATGATAGCAATTCAACTTGAGCTTTTCTTTTCTGCTCGCTTATTCTTTCGTGAATTTCTCTAAGCTTGTCTATTACAGCCTTGTAAGCTTCTTCAAAATTGCTCTTATTTGATGCTGACAAAACTGCTTCATTTATGAGTGGGACAATACCGTTGTAGAGAATTTCAATCTCACCTAATTTTTTTGTCAAACTTTCTAAGTCTATCTTTGCAGCCTCTGCTTTAATGTTTGTTTCAAGTTCGTATATACTAGACATTTTTTGCTCTCCTGCAGACATCAACTAGATCTAAGCCTGCACAATCTATTTTTCTTCTTGTTAGGTGGAAGTGACTAACAAATCCTGTAAAGCTTGCAGAAGCGGCGTCTGGTGAAACTGTTTCTAGATGTCGTCCGATAGCGTCTGTTGGACTTTTTAACGGAATACCTAGTTGATTATGAATAGCACTATAAAGTGCTGCCAAAGCTTCAACCTGAACATCATAGAAACCCAAGAAGTTTTTAAGGGTCGACCCATGACACTTTGCGCTCATCACAGGCCTTTCACCTAGCCCATTCTTTACATACCAAGACTGATACTTTGGGTAGTAAGCATTTGAGATCTCAACGCCAATCGACGAATGATTCCAAAGACGACTACCTGCTTGCCATGCAGCATGCTGAGTATCTAGTGTCTGATATATTGTGCCGTCGTTATCAATGCAAAAGTGAATAGACAGCCCTCTTTTCTTCATAATTTTAGCACATGACTTGGAAGAAAGTGCAGCATCCCAGTGTGTGACAAAAAAGTGCGGGTCCCTATCAGGTCGACCTGCGTAAGAAGAGTATGTTCCTTCCTCGCAAGAAAGACCTTCAGGCTCGTCCCAAAGAATAACCTTGTCCCACTTAATTTCATAAAAGTTACCGTTATGAACCAAGTGATTAGTGTCACGGCTTGAGAGACCAGGCTTGTAATCGCTGATCTTACTCTCTCTTTCAGTCCAAATACGCCTGAATGTTTGTGGCCCTACTAGCCCATCACTCTTGATGCCTAATCGACGCTGCCACTTTTTAACAGAGTCGACTAATTTTTCATCAAACTCAGACTCACCAAACCATTCAGGTTGCCACCCTAGCTTTACAGCTGAACACTCATTATAGAAATTCTTATCCATTTTACTCTAGATCTATGTCGATCTTTACGTCTACTCTTACAGACGGTATTCGTAGTTGATTAGCCAAACCATGCTTCTTCGCCTCTTCGGCGGTTAAAAACCAATCCGCATGCTTTTTCTTGTCGACGATTTTCATGAAGTAATCGTCTTTCTTTCCACAGTTCCTAGCCATCATCGTATAGATAGCCTTGTTAAGCCTGTCTGCCTCGGCAGCACCAGCCTTCAGTTCTTCAACTTTACCAAAGTCCATGCTAGAAACGTCGTGTATCATTACAGTTGCATGCGGATCCATGAATCGCAAGCCTTCTTCCCCAAAAGAGAAAAGAATTGCCCCACAAGACATAGCCTTACCTTCAACAATTGTTGCAACAGGAAGCTCTGCGTGCTTGATCGCTGATATCATGGCCATGAGGCTGTACACCTGCCCGCCATACGAATCAATTACAATCGGTATCACCTTCTGCCCTGTATTGTGGGCTCTTGCAACCTCTTGATCAAACTTCTTTGCAGACTCTTCGTCAAATTTGTTTACTCTAACTATTACCGGATTATATCTCAGCTCTAGTTCTTTAATTTTTGGGTCGTAATTTGTTGTCCACTTCATATTCTATTCCTAACTACACTTTGAATGTCCACAGTTCGCACAAGTCACACACCCCTCCTGGTAAATGAGTGAATCTTCTGCGCCACAGGCTTCACAAGTTTTTGCGCCTGCTTTTGTTCCGTCTTCTATATACTTTTTGAGGCATCTAGCGATCACTTTAGAAAAACTAAACAGATCAGCGTCCTTATCTTTTTGCAGCTGCTCAACAAGATACTGAATCGGAGCACCATGACGGAGTGCTAGCGAAATAGTTCTTGTGTAGCCTGCATAATTTGGGTTGTCGAAAACCTTGACAATGTCTTTTATCATCATCATGTCATCACCCTCACCAACTGTAAGATCGTAAATTGATGCAGTAGTTTTTCTAGGCCTCTTTGCTATCTTGCCAGCCTTATACTTCCTTGGGATCTCAACGAATTCAGACAAGCCTCCCATGACCTCATAAGGGCGTCCATTCATCAGACCTACAAGGATAGTCCAACGGGCGCCTTTAATAGTAGCGATGTGAATGTCACAGTCCAAAACATCAGGACGCTTCGGGGCTGACCTCTCGTTAAAGGTTTCAGCTGTTTCTTTAGAAGTATCTACAAGAACACCTGATCGGCATCCATCTCTATAAACTGTTACCCCCTTACAACCTAGTTGCCAACCCGTCATGTATACATCCTTGACTGTGTCGACCGTAGTATCTTCAGGCAAGTTTGTTGTATTCGATATTGCGTGGCAAATCCACCTCTGAGCAGCTGCCTGCATCTTTACCTTTTGAGTCCAGACAATCTCATTTGCTGTTGCCTTCCAGTACGGTGACATCTTCTCATCTTCTAGGCCAGAAGTTTCCATCCATTCTCTGAAAGCATGATGATAGACGGGGTATTCTTGCCATGCGTCGCCGACATCATCAACAAAATCAACTCGAGCATTTGGCTCTGCGTCTGTGTTAATCTTCTTGCGACGCATGTACTTCAATAAGAACGCAGGCTCAATGCCACTAGTGGTTTGAGTAAGCACGGATACAGAACCTGCAGGTGCTGTTGTAGTCAATGCGATATTTCTTCTACCATGCTTTGAATGCATAGCTGCTAACTCTTCGTCTGAGCCCAACACTCTAGAAAGATATGCATGACCTTCTTCCTTAAGCGGATCATACACTGGGAAGGCACCTCGTTCTTGAGCAAGATTACATGATGACTTATACGCACTTACTGTCAGGCACTTATAGATCTTCTCGACAGTTCGAATCGATTCTTCGCTGCCGTATCTAATACCTAGCGAAGCAACAGCATCTCCAATAGCTGTAACACCTAATCCTGTACGGCGACCGCGGAGGGCTTGTGCTTTAATAGTTTCCCACATATCCTTTTCACCGCGCTTGACAGCATCAGGCTCAGGGTCGTTGTCAATCTTTTGAATAATTCTATCTACCTGTTCTATCTCAAGATCGATCATATCATCCATGAGACGTTGAGCTTTTTGTGCGACTTCGGTCAGCTTTTCGTAATCAAAAACAGCTTCAGGTGTGAAAGGACTCAAAACAAAGCTCTTAAGGTTGACAAGCATTAGCCTGCAACTATCATAAGGGCTCAATATGATCTCTCCACATGGATTAGTGCTGACTGAACCGAAACCTTCATCAGTGTATATGTCTGAAGGTGTCATCGTTTTGGCATTGTCCCAGAAAAGAAGTCCTGGTTCAGCACACGCATGAGCTGACTCAATAATTTCATGCCAGAGCTCTTTTGCATCCACAGTCTTTGTCACTGTAGGCTCATCAGAATCTACAGGCCACTTGAGCGTATACTCTGTTTCGTCCCTAACTGCAGTCATAAATGCATCTGTCAGACGAACAGAAATGTTGGCACCTGTAACTCGAGTCAGATTTCTCTTGATCCTAATGAAGTCCTGTACTTGAGGGTGGTTCACTGAAATTGTAATCATCAAGGCACCACGTCGACCACCTTGTGCAACTTCTCTGCATGAGTTAGAGAACCTGTCCATGAAGACTTCGATACCGTCAGTCGTTCGGGCACAGTTACCGGTGGCTAAACCTTTAGGTCGAATGGTTGAGATATCAAAACCAACGCCGCCGCGGCGCTTCGCAATCTGCACTAGTTCTTGGTCAGTTTTTAGGATGCCGCCGTACGAATCGTATGGTGACTCAATAACAAAGCAGTTAGAAATCGATTGAATCTGGTGAGGATTACCGATCCCTGACATTGGTGAACCTTGCGGCACAACGTACTTAAAGTTAGAGAATAGAGAATAAATCTCTTCCTCTGACATTGGATTCGGATATTTTGACTCAACCCTAGAAAACTCAGATGCTAGTCGCCGATGCATGTCATCAGGAGTACACTCTTTTAAGTTACCTTCCTTGTCTGTCAGTGCATACTTTGTTAAAAAAACATTGGCAGCTAAATCGTCGCCACCAAAGTATTCGACACATTGTCGAAAGGCCTCATCATACTCAAAATTCTTACTCATGCTCCACTCACCTCTGACCACTTTTGTTTTAATAATGTTTTCATACTAGCTTCATCTTGCTTCACCGCCTCGTTGAGTGTCAAATGTTTCTCATCAAGTATCTCTATAGTAGACTTAGCTGTGTCAATGTGAACTGGAAAAACTAAACCGTCTCTTCCAGCTCGATTTTTAGCTACAAATAACCTACCCGACCCTGTTGCTTTTTCCATTGGTTTTCTAGACAGAGACAAAACTACATCTGCAACCATTGCTTTGCCGTAAGCCTCAGACATGTTTTCCAAGCCAACAATGTCAGACTTCGCTGAGTCTCGATTAGCTTGTGAAGCTGTCCAAACAGGCACGTTCATGTCCATAGCAAGGTTTCTTAGCTCTTCATATATAAGCTTAAGTTCGTGTCTCAACGAATCGTAAGCTCTTGTTGATCTCATAACGTCTGCATAGTCAATAACCACAAGACTAGGCACAAATCCTTTGAGCGCTAGCTTTTCAATGTGGTTTCTGATTGTTATAACAGAAGCAGACCCAGTCGGGTACTCTTTAATAATTAAACGTCCTAACTCTAAGTTCTTGTATTTTTCAACAACAAATTCTTTATTGTCAGGAATTTCATTGCTAGGCATGTCACAGAAGTTAGAATCGTATCTCAAACCAACAGCATGTTCTGAAAGTTCGAATGTGTAATGCACCACATTTTTACCGGCGCGCAATGCATTTGCACCCATTGCGACTAGCCAGTGAGACTTACCGACGCCAGTGTTCGCAGTAACGACACCAATCTCGCCTCTTCCTAAGCCACCCTGGAGTATATCCTTGTCATCCAACCTCTTGAGGCCTGTAGGACAAACTTGTCGTCGTGTCTTTACAAATCTTGCTTCCAAGTCTTCGAAGAAGTCGTGACCTGTTGAGTGAGGCATGCCGACAGCAACTGCATTTTTCATGAGTGAAACAACGTTGTCGAACTTATCAGTAGACACTAATTCAACTGCTTGCTCTAGCGCATCTTTAAACGCTTGGCGCTTACAGAAGTCAAGTGACTTATCTTTAACGTACTGCAAATCTGATACATTAGGGTTGGACTTAGTTCTGTGCAAAAAGTCTACAACCTGATCACGTAATATTGTGTCATTAGTCTCTGTCAATTCTTCTTTTATGATTGACACAAGCAGGCCGAGTGTCGGGAAACACTTATATTTTCTATGATACGCAAAATACTTGTCAGCTAGGTAACTTAGAGACTTTACTTCAAAGTAATCAGGGTTCATCACTTCAGTCATCTGTTGTGCCCAGGCATGATCAGACAGCAAACCCTGAAAGATAGTTTCCTGAAACTGCTTGCCGTACTGTGAAAATAGTCCTGGGTGTTCTACTTTGTTCTCATTCATTTTTTGCCTATCTGCAGTTTTTAATAGCGATGTAATAGGAATCAACATCAAAGTTGTTGACCCCTTCTCTGTTCAAAATTCTCATCAGTGCAATCTTATTACGCACTGGCTCAAAAGAATCAAGAACATTTTTTATTTTTTGAATTTGTGATCCAGACAGATTTGCTATGTCTAGATGCATGAGCTTCCAGTTTCTTCTGGCGACGTCACCTTCTGATATGATTGAATCAAAAAGCTTTAGCTTTTTTGTTTCAGAAAGGGTGACTGCTTTGCTGATAATATCATTCACAGAGACGTGATTATTTTCCTGAAGTTCTGGAAACCTCTTCGAAAGAGACTTAAAACCAGCGTGTGGCACACCTTTTAAGCCATCAGACTGATCACCTGCGAAAGCACGAGCAGTAACAATATTGTCTACTGATACGCTAAACTTTTCGCTTACCTTCTCTTTTGTAATGAAAACCTTTTGACCAGGAGACCACTGGGTTACTCTTTCGTCAATGAGCTGATACAGGTCTTTGTCAGAAGATACAATTATGCACTTTCTGTCTCTATAATGATATCTAGTCAAGTAGGCAATGGCGTCGTCCGCTTCACATTCTGTAACATAGAGTTGACGAATCGGAACACATTTCATAGCCTGAACCAATAGCGCTACTTGCTTATTTCTATTGCCTATTGTGTCAGGTATGTCGTCATAGTATCTATTAAGCTTAAGCGGACGGCGACCTTGCTTGTAGTCTTTGAAGATGGCACGGCGGCGGGTTGAACCGCCGCCTTCCCAGACAACTACAATTTGATCTGGAGAACATCTCTCACTCAAAAGGCGTATACCCTTAAGAAAGCCTACAAACCCTCCCAGGTGATCACCGTTTTGACTCATTGTTGGATTAACAACAAAGTGCCGAGTAAAGAAGTTCAACCCGTCTACAATAAGAACAGGCTTCTCTTCCATTTTAACCCTCGGGTGAAATAAGTTCGTCTTCGATTTCTAGCGCTGCTGCCCTGACTTCTTCATAGGACTCTAAGTCAATACTTTCTTTAGAGCGCCTAACTAGAGCATCTTCAAGAAGTGCATCAATAAAATGACTGTACTCAGGGTCATTAATCACGGTGTCAAAGTCTGCTTTGTAGAACTTTTTCTCAACAATCACAGCACCCGTGGTTGCATCAGCAACCATTAACTTCTTCCATGCACCTGTCCCAGACAGTTCAATGAGCTTACCTTCAAACTCAGTTCTACCGTGCTTTCTCAGCAGATCAAACATTTGTTCGTGCTCTTTAATACCTACACCAAAGTGAATCTCAAAATTAACAGTTCTGAATGGTGGTGCAACCTTATTCTTGATTGTTTTTGCAGAGACATTAATGCCTATGACTTCTTTGTCTTTGTTTGTGATTTGTTGACCTGCACCCAATTTGATTCGTACAGACGAGTGAAAAGGGATTGCCTTACCCCCGGGTGTAGTAGTAGGATCTCCATACATGACTCCAATTTTAGTTCGAATCTGATTCAGGCAAATCATCAAGACATTTTGGTTAGAAATGACTCCTGTAATCTTTCTCATCCCCTTAGAGATTGCACGCGCTTGCAAACCGATAGAGTCTTTGTCATAATCACCGATAAGCTCAGCTTTTGGTGAAGTTGCAGCAACAGAGTCCCAAATAATAGTAATAGGGACGTCCTTGTCCATAGCTTTAGCACGCATGATAGTCGCCTCAGCAATAGAGAGAACTTCTTCTGTGCAATGTGTATCGACATAGACAAAGCGATTACTGATGTCTACACCTAGCAGAGATAAGTTTTCAACAGATGTCGCATTTTCAGTGTCTATGTAGACAACAATGCCACCCATCTGCTGCGTCGATCTTGCTATCTGAATTGCAATATGCGACTTACCAATAGAAGGAGGACCAAAGATCTCTACGATACGTCCTTCAGGCAGACCTCCGTCAGGCCTGTTTGCGATGATATAATCGAGCTGTCTAGACCCGGTAGAAATCCAACGGTTGACATGTGTCGGTGAATCATCGTAAGCTAAATTGTAAGCAATCTTATTTCCGTGCTCTTTGTTCAAGGATGCGATTAGCTCACTGGTAAACCCATCCTGTTCTGGATGCTTTCGTTTTTTCATCTTTGGCCCTCTTTAATTCTATAGATCTTCTAGATCAGCGAAGGCCTCATCAAGCGACTTATACTTTTGACCGTCAGACTTCGTTGAAGCTGAACTAGTATTTGTCGTTGTGCTTTGAGTTGATGAACCAAAGCCACGGGAAGTACCGTCATCGCCAGAGTCGTCATCATTAAGCCAATCGTTAACAATCTTTTCTAGCTCTTCGTATGACTTGCACGCATACATGTCATCCAAGTTCGGCATGGAGGATGTGTAACTGTCAACCCTGCTAGCGTCTTCGCTAAGAGGTGACTGCTTACCGCGTGGCCGAACTTCTGTTGTAGCCCACTGACGACCTGGTGCCTTTGTGCATACGACCTTCACATCGCGGCCATCTTCAGGATCAGTGATGTCGCCATAGTCCTCATCAAGCATGATGTTCAAGAGCGACTGATAAACTGTCTTGCCAAACGACCAGATTCGAACGCCCTTATCTTCTTCGCCTCGCACAACGACCGGTGCATAACAGCGCATCTTCGGATAAAGCTTTTTAGCTAGCTCGTAAGACTCCTTAGAGCCATCATCGCGAAGCTTTGTGATAAGCTCTTGAATTGGATCAGGATTGCCGAACTGATATGGTGCTAACAAGCCTGGATTGTTACCAATGTTGTAGTAGAACCAACGCTCTTTAAAGGGCTGACCGTCATTGTCAGGAAATGAAAGTAGACGAACTGTGTGTTCTTCACCTTCCTGTGGTCGCCACATTACGTTTTGTCGTGAATTTTGCCCAGAAAGCTTGTTAAGCTTTCGACGGATTGCGTCAAAGTCAATTGCCATTTTTTACTCCTTAATTTGCAATAGCCAACTTTTATTGCCTGTTATAGTCTAGGCTAGACTTATCAATTGTTCAAATTATAGTATTATTTGCGCTTCTTCTTTTTGCGTTTTCGAGTGCTAGGATGTGTAGGTCCAGTGCCTACAGGAGTGGAGACCCCTGCAACAGCTGCTGCACCTGAAAATTCCTCAACACCTTTTTCGCGGTCGTGATTTTCATCAGGCTCCGTTAAGAGCTCGTCGTCTTTCTCCTCTGCAGCTTGTTCGCTGAGAATTAGACTCTTTATGAATTCACGAAGAAGTTGATAATTGCACATGTACTATAACTATGTAGTCGTCATTCGCTTTGCCATCTGCAAACAGACTGCTAAAGCTGGTTCGCTCTTATTATAGAACTTGTTTTCTTCTAAGTGTTGTCCCTGTGAGAGTCTGATCGCTATCAACTCATCAAAGGTAAGTGTGATTCCGAAGTGCTGCAACAAAAACAATGTCCTGTCAGGAACAGTGGCTTTAGGCACATCTTCGTTGTACTTGTACATCTGGCCCAGCTTTTCTCTGTGCCAGCTTGAATCTTGTTCAACAAACAAGTCATGGTCGACAGTTCCTACTTTGCCGATATCGTGAAGAAGCCCGACTTTTAGTATTGAAGAGGTAGAAAGACCCATGTCGAACGCATCGTTAATCTTTCTCATATTGGAAGTTGTAGTCAAAGAAGTTTGAACTAAGCCTCCAGGAAAACACCCAGGAGTATCATCATGTGTGGCAGACGGAGTGGTTACTAACCTTTCTCCAACCGCTTCAAAAAAGTCTCCAATACCGTGAGTAACAGCTTTCTTGCAAAGCTTTTCGTAAGTTTCCCAGTTGCTTTTTACTTTATCAAAATCAATTTCTTGCATAACACCTCCAACACATTAATTGTAGACGTATTGTGCACGATGTATTATTCAAGTCTAATTACTACTTGACCTGATTCTTCACCTACGGTGATTTCTGAGCTTATGTCACCTAGAAGCCCTGCGTTAAAAGCGCCTGTGATTGTGTGAAGCATGTAGAGTGCTCCATCACGAGGAGTAATCTTTCTAGTTGAGACGATTATGACTTTTGACTTGTCTTCGCCTTGCCCTATAGTTGCGACTTTTGCACCGCCATAAGCAGCACCCATAGTCTCATTTCCAAATATTGCAACCCTAGCTAAGGAAACTACTTTATCGTAGTCTGAAGCACCGCTCGGAGCACCTGATATACCTAGACGCTTCATTAACTCTTTCGGCTTCTCGCTCGCTAGAGCACCTGCTTCTTTGATCTTATTTTTAACTCCTCCCTTACCGATCTTGCCTCTTTTGACGCCTCGGCGGCCGGACTTTTTTTCTTTTTTTCCAGAGCTGTCTCCGCCTTCTTCTTTTTTTTCAGCCAAGACTATACTCTTTATTTCTCTTCTTAGGAAATTTTCTAATTCACTCATGTGCAACTCCTAGGCTTAATTATTCACTTATCGCAGTCATTTTAGAATCATAATTGCCAACACTTTCTAAGGCAATAATTTTAGACGCATTAGAAACTGCTTCTTTCTTATCTTTTGATAACTCACAAACAAGAGCATCATGAATTACATAGACAGGCTTAAAATCAGGATCAACGACGCTGGTTATGTGATTTGTTAAATCAGCAAACATGACTAGTGCAGCGTCTGATGTTGTTGACTGCATGAAGTGACTGTAGGCTTTTTGTATTTCATCGCGTCGCGTGCCTAGCTTTCTACCAAACAAGTTAGTTATATAGCCCTTCTCTTTCATTTCTAAGGTTAGCTGTGATTCAATCCTAGCAACACCAAAGTGTAATCTGAGCTGTCGAATTAATCTTTTTGCAGCTGCAGCATTTCCAAGCTTTTGCGTTAGCATCTTGTGACCAGCACCGTACAGAGCAGAAAGACTAGCGACTTTGATAACTTCTCTTGACACATCTAGGTTGAGACTTTCTGAGATATGTTTATATACGTCGCCCTCTATACCTTTGCCTGCTACATGTAGTGCAGTTCTTGGCTCAGCTGACACTAGATCTATTTGTACCAGCTCCATTCCAGGACGTGGCTTTAATATATCGCGATATCGAGATGGTAATGTTAGTATTCGCGGACCTCTTTTAACAGTTAAACGACCTGTTGCAGTTCCTGCTTGATCGTACAATATTCGAGGAGCTTTACCTGAACGACACTGAAATGATCGTAAGGAACCTTCTACTGTCATGCCTTTGTCGTTACCTGCAATATAAGCACTCAACTTGCTTTGATCCACTAGTGGCTGCGTTAATGACAGAAGAAACTTTCTTATCTTTTTGTATGTTTGATCATATCCGCTAGATTCGAAGTCACAGATGCTTACGATTGCCTTCTCTACAGCATGCCTGACATGCTTTTTAAACTGATCTTGTCTTAGTACGTAATGCCACGGGATTGTTGTTGGCATCGATCCGCTGCACAGCTCATAGAAAGCTTTGTGTTGTGCCTCAGGAAACACACTTATGGGATTGTAACCGAAAACATCAAGCATGCAGTCCAATGAGTTAACTTCTGTAGAAGAGCCTAGTATCCAGTCGTCATGACTGGCACAGTCAGACCATTGAAAGCTTTGGATATTGTCATCGACACGTAGGTGATGACGAGTACCTAGTAGGTCTTTGTGGATTAGAACACTCACATAACAATACTAGACGAATATTGCTAGTTGTACAGATTATTCATTACCCTTATCAGCTTCATCGCCCTCTTCTTTAATTGCGCTGAGAGCTTCTTCTACTCTATCGGTCATTGCGCTAAACTTACCAAACGTGTTAAGCTGAACAAACTTGACATTTGACTTGAATTCTCCAGAGGCGATGGAATGATCAATACCTGTGACTGAGTAAACGTTGTCTGCGGTCGTCCCTGTTCCGAAATCGATAAAAACTTGCTGACCAAACTTCCAGAGTGGGCAGCCCATTGTCTCTATATTAAGCTCCATAGGTGCTACACGAAGTGGAACACCGGCGTCCCTGTGACCTTGTGGGTCCGTAGATCCTTTCTGTCCTGCACGAAGCATGTTAATGGTGGCGAGCTGTGGGTTTTGCATGCTTTGCAAATTTGCTGTTATGATGCCTGAGTTTAGTGCGCCGTATCTCACAGACGGCATGTTTGAAGCAACAAAGTTTTTAAGCGCAGGAAAACCGCCCTTAATTCTAAATCTTGTCTTTGCAAACTCCTCTACATCGATCTCACCTTTTGGACCTTGTAACTTGTCTCCTGCTTCTTTCGGAATGGCTTCAAGCATATTTGTGTTAAGGGCTTTCTGTAGCAAGCCTGCGAACTCTTCATGTGCTTGATCTTTTAGCACTTCTTCGTAGTCTTCCATTGTCATCTTGTCGCGCTTTTTCTTGCCCTTGTTGATCTTTTTTAAATCTTTTTTCATCTCATCAGGTGGCTTGCTAGTGTTACCATGCTTAATCTTACCAGCTAATCCGGTCAACATACCTGTGGCATTTCCTTGCATCGCTTCAAGCATTTTTCCGATTGCTGAATACTTTGTAGCTTGTCTATCGTACAAATGAATTCTTAAAATATTCTTTGCTTTCGGGGCTTCACCTGAACTGGCGCCGTCATCCGATGTCGGGTTCTTGCCTGGCACACACTCAATTATCATTTTAATGCTAGGCATCTTAAACACTAAATCAGATGCATCACCCTGCCCGTAAGCATGTTTAAGAATTTCTTGCTGTGCCATGGCAATTTCTTGTCGAGTGGCATCTTTAAACTTAGAATTCATCTTACGCTTTTTTAAGTCTTCCTTGTCACGCTCACCGTAAATCTTAGTCATTCCATAAGCTGGATTACCTTGATCAGCAAGAAAGTTGCCATTAATGAATCCCATAAATTTGTGCATTGATAGGTTCGGGTCGTTCTTTGTCTCTTCTTTAAACATCAATTCAAAGTCTGCAACATCGATAGGGAATGAAGCCAAGTTCATGCCGTGAAGATAGCTGGACTTGTCATTAATAGAATAGAACATGAACTGTATATCATCGTATTCTTTAGTTGCAGCAATTGGAAGACCCAAGAAGGTGATAATCAGTTTGCAAAGTGAGACGTATTTTGCTGCTGTTATTTTCTGGTCCTTTGTATGTAAAGGAATAAACCAGGGATCCTCAGTTTTTGTCATCAAACTAAGCTTTCTTTTAATCTCGTTTGCAACAGTGTCCTGAACCTTTTTAGCTAAGCCTCCTTTTCCATTTTTTCCGTAAAGGGATGTCAACTGGCCAGTCAGCTCAGCCATCGGACTTCCGGCTTTGGCACCCTTATTACGTGAGATAAATTTAGTCAGCTTTTCCATCGTCTCTTTACTCATAGACATGGCGCCGCTGGTAGAAGAAGCTGCTGTTAAAAAGTCTTCTCCTCCTGCGTCGGCGGACATGCCTGAGCCACCATTTTTCTTAAGAATCTCAGAAATAGCCTTAGTCATTTTTTCCATGACTTTCATCGCGTCAGAAACTTTTCCGCCCATGCCGATCTTGACCTGATGAATGGCGTTTGAACCTAACATTGAAAGCTTAATGTCTATTGAAACCTGGCCAACATCATCAAAAGAATAAGAGGTGTTAACCACCCTATACTTTTCTCTGCATCTCAACGACCCTAAAAAGTGCCCGATCAAATACTTGTCTCGATCGGCAAGTGTATCGTGAACTTTAAAGTCTGGGTGTGCCCATCCGTACTCTAGCAAGAGATGAGAATTGCCAAATGCATCAGGCTTTATAAATGGCTGAAGCTCAGAGAGTCTAGACCTATCGTGCAGAATCAGCTTTAGGTTGGCTGTCTTAAATGCGAACATGCCGCCGCCTGGCGCAACATTGAAAGAAATGTTTTCCAGGCTTAGGAAAGGCCTAAAGCGGTCGATGATCGGTGCTGCTCGCTTACCTCCGGGCATCATTGTGGTTTCAGAATCTTCACCGGTGAGTTGGTTTGTCTTTCGAAACGCCTCTGAATCTGCCTCATAGTGGACTTCATCTGCATTGACTAACGTTTGAGGAGCAGTAAACATCTCCATGCCTGCAGTTGATATCTCAGGAACATTTGGCGGTGGTTCTAGGTGTGCGGGAGCTGGATCTTCATCTCCTTCCTTCTTCTTCGGAGGCTTCTCCTGAAACTCTGTAAAGACGTCAGCATCGACAGAGTTTGCCATGATGCCGGAAGCGTCTGCAAACTTTACGCTGTCAGAACCTACTAGAAACTGTGCCAAGCCGATTGTAGAAATTCTACCTCCCCCTTCTATAGAATTTGTGTGGGTCAGAGGAGGTGAGTTTGTTATTGCAACAACGTCTATAAAAGGTATGCAGCGTGAAAATTCCAGAGATGGAACAGCATTCAAAAACAAAGAAAGCGCTGAGGTGTCTTGAGTTCCTGGGCCAAAAGCAACAGGAAATATCTGTGTTACAGACAGATTCGGAGATATTGCCCTATCAGGGTCATCAGGCTTTCCGTTGACTGTAACGCCTTCTCCTTCTCCCTTGATACCCAGTACACGCTTTATTGAGAAAGGAAGCTGTTCATCCTTTGGAAGTTTACCTTTTGGCCCAAACCCTTGCCAGTTAAAGTTTTTGCAACCATTGATAAAAAAATTTTCTTCGTCGTTTATGACACCCGGTTCAAACGTGACACAAAAAGTCTCAGTCACGGTTTTGCGCCCAGTCGCGACCTCAGCATTGTGATCATCATCGCCCGGCTTTTCTTTTAAAGTCTCTTCGACCTTCTTTAGAAAACCACCAATAGTTTCGCCGCCTTCTGTCAGATCTAAAAGTGCATTTGCGGCGATGGATGCAGGGTTTGGCGTGGGCGGTTGAAAAAAGTCTGAACTTGGATTGTAAGTTGGCTCTAACATTTCTGCTATAAATGCAGACTTGGTGATTGTACCAAAATAAGATGCCATCTGGCTTGTGATCACGTCTAGCTTTCTATTTTTCATCCAACATATGCCTTAATCTGTGTCATGTTTGTTGGTATTCTAAGCAATGTTCCTGGAGGCACCTGAAGCCACCATCCTATTCTACTAGCAGCAGCAATCACCCACCAAAGTCGACCGTCGCCGAGATGCTTTGCGGCGATATGATCCAGCCTGTCACCTTCTTCAATGACAACTTCTTTATAGTCTATAGTACCCTTTTCAATCCCTAAGTGAATAATTGATGCTGCTCTAGAGGTACCTTGCATAGTACCTGCTCTAATTCTATTAGTCCTGGTATATCTACTTAGTGACATTCTTAACCCTCATTGCCGCTTCTAGCATCTTCAGCAGCTATACGGGCAACTTCAGATGTTTCAGGCTCAGTTGGTGCTCCACCTCTACCCTTAGCCGTAGACACTGACTTGTTAAGTGCACCGATAAAGTCATCACCCGCAGGATAAGTGTCTTCCGAGTATGGGTCTCCGCCGATAGCGTTTGAAAGTAAACCAACATTGAATGGAACAGAGGTCATCATACCGCTGTGATCCAAGCCTAGGTGCATATCGTGTATTGGTGCGAAGGAAACAGAAAGCTTCATCATCTTTGGTGCCCTTCTACCAGGATCGATCTCCCAGGTAGACTCTGCCCAGTCAAAATTTAGACCTGTTATAAATCCTGCCAAACCGCGTCCTCTAGAACTTTCAAAAGACCTAACAATAAAGTTTTTGTCAGCATCAAAAAATCTTCTTAGACGCTCTTCGCCTGTAATGTCTGGTTCTGGCTCACCGATCTCTTTTTCTTTTTCTTTGATGATTAGGTCTTTAATCCTCTTTCTACCTTTGTCAGAAAGACCTACAATCTCACTATGCTCTGCTCTATGGTGCAAAAATCCATCATCTATGTCTAGACCTAGTGAGAGGTGTGCCGGTGAGTTTTGTTTTATTTTTACCAGATACGACATCTCTCCTATTCCCGGATCAATCTCTGGGTGCTTCGATACTCTTTTTAAAGCATCATCAAAAGCACTAGGGCTGTTTCTAGGGCCCGGAACTCTCTTTAAAATTTCGACCTCAACGGCGTTCTGATAGGTGTGAAGTCGGCCTTCCTTGCTACTAGGGCCGATGGAAGGGTTTTGCTCTTTGCCCATTTTTCCGTCTGATGTTCTTGGCCAATATTTAGTAGGGGTTGGATCCAACAGCACAAGATCACCTACAGCGTAACCATACTTCGGGTGTGATATATCAGTTTCTTGCTCACCAGCAGTTATCGCTTGCATTGTTTTGTTGCCTTCTACAACTACTAGTTCTTTTGCAGCTTCAATTCTTGCTTGAGCCTTGAGCTTCTCGTTCTTAGCCTTATTGTCAGTGTCTTGATTAATATTGAATTCAGATGCCGGCAGTCCTAGCCCAAAATTTCTCATCAATCCAAACTTGGAATAGTTTGATTTAAGCATGTCACCGATCCTGACTCGAATCATAGGAGAAGCTGTAGGTATTTGTGAAAATGGTTGGATAAAATTATCACCGTCTGGGTTTGTCATCTTTCTACCGCGCGACCACTGTGGGTAGCACATCGATATTAGCTTGTTGACATTCCAGTACATCACATCTAAATCTTGCATCGAAGTCGCAGCTACTGTAAAATCAAAACTAATGCTTCTTGTAGTTTTGTTGTAAATCATTACATCGTCAGATCTACCATAGCCAGATGTTGTTGTGTAATCGGTGCTAAATCCGTCTGTGTATCCGCCTAAAAACGCATGAAAAGAAATAATCTCATTAGTTCTTAAATCATGAAAGTAGAAAGGCATGTATTCCGCTTCTAGTTCGTTCTCTATGAACTCAACATACTCCTTAGTAAGCCTAGTTCCAGAATCAGACTGACCGATCGTTGCATGAGGACCTCCAGCTCCTGATCCTAAATTTGACTGACTTATAGAATCAGCATGGGCTGATGCACCTCCCTGTGACATATAAAGCTTTTGACTTAGTATATCGGCATCACTTGTTATTCCGGCAGTGGCTGCAATGAACGTGTTTGGCATCAAGTATCTTGAAGGTGAAGAAGCATGCCTCCAAGCCAGCCTATTGGTGGACTGAGACCCTGGGTAAAAGGCAGGATTGTTTTCTGCAACTCCTGCCCTACTCATCATTACTCTTGTTGAAGCAGTTTCGACATACGCGTCGACGTCACCCATATCCATTCTAGGATGACCTACGTCACCCATTTTTACTTGATTTCCCAGCTTGGCCATCTGCATTAAGAAACGCCATGTCGAAGATCTTGTAAGTGTTTCGACCATCTTTGTAATTTCTAAGATGGCGCCAACTCCGACTGGAATCTCTTTGATTGAATGCAAAATGTTGTCCGTGTCTCGAAGTACATGACGTGTAACAACACTATAGTAACCCGGTGAACCTGCAACGTGCTGCGCGCTTGCTACTAGATCTTCTAGGTCGAAATCATCGCCAGGCTCAATAGGAAGTTCCTTCACACCAAAAAAGGTTAAAATTCCTAAGTACATACATTCAGCAAAGTCAAATTCAAGCCTAGGAACGTTTAACATCTCTAAAAGTCTTGTCTGCAAAGAGCCTGCTTTAACATCATTTCTACCTTTGCTTAGGCTTACAGGATTAGCAGGACTGACTGTGGAAGCCACAGCATCTGCAGACTTAATTAAGTCCATAAGCTCTACAAAAGCTCTTGCAGAAAGAATAAGTGCAGCCATAGATGCAACAGTATTAACAAACATTCCTGCAGGAAATCCATCAGCAAAAGGCTCTAAGGGTGAACTTAAACTACCGTAAGACTTGTTGTCACTCTCACCTATGACTAACTCGCCTTTGTTTTCACTAACTGTTGCGCCTGCTGGAAGATTGAAGACTCTTAGATCTTGTGTGTCTAATATGTTAAGACCTGTAATTTGCTCGAGCGTAGGCAAAACATTTGAAATCTCAGTATCGTCTAAGTCAGGGTCGTGCCCAGTGGAAGCAACAACCATTTGCTGACCAATATGTCTGATATCATTGAGAAGTACTGCATCTTGATTCTGAGCATATCTGCCCAACTCTGTTTGTTTTGTGTAACCCATACTGCCGCTAGTAGAGTTATCAATCATAAATGGTGTGTTGGGTGAAGGATTAAACCGGTTTGTCATGAGTATTCTTGAGATTCTTTGCTGCATCTCAGGACCTTCTACAGGAAATGTAGAAGGAGCTCCAGGTCTAGTCGAAGTTGAATGCTTAGCTTCTATGCCACTATGAACTGTATGACCAAAAATCTGTCCGTTTTTCGCTTCTTTGCTAACTAGGTGAGGTAATTCTTCTGCCCCGTTAAAGTCTCCGGAGCTTAAGTTATCAAACCTCGCCTTAGCCTCTGGATCAACAGTGCTAGTAAAGCTTCCGATTGTCGTGCCTGTCTGTATAATATCCTCAGGGTTGCCATCGTCAGACTGATCGTTTCCTTGCGGCGCAGGCAACCCTGTTGACGGATCTGTCAAACTAAACTCAGTCACACCTGACTTGACTTGAAAAACGTTAGGCTTGGGTGATGAACCAGCGGTACCAGCTGTTACTCTAGTTAGAAAATCGCCTAAAGTTTGCTTGCTCTCAGTTGACAGATCATGTCTACCTATTTCAACCAACTCGCCTGGACCGCCGGCGGCTGCACCTCCGCCTCCACCACCTATAGAAAGAGGTCCTAACGATACTGATGGACCGCCTCCACCGCTACTAGGCGGTGAATCAGAACCTGGTTTAAACAGCCTCTCAGGTGCCTCTGAGATCTCTGAATTTGTATCGTTTGTGTTATCAGACATCTTCAGCCTCCTCTTCTAGGCTTTCTATCAGATTTCTAAGTCTATCCACTAAGTCAGACAAACCTTTTGCTCTCTTAACTGTGATCTCTTTTTGGGCTTCAGTAAAATCTTTCATAAGACGTGCAGCAGCATAAGGCAATGTACCTTTCTGATCTGCCTCTTCGACGATCTTCTGAAACGTAGTACTCTGTGCTTCTGACTTCTTTTCACTCATTACTTAGTCCCATCACCTGCAGCTGCAACCTCACCTGTAGCGGCAACAGCTTTGCCTAGTTGAGTCGAGTCGATGTGTACGTGAATGTTGGCTGTTATTTTTGGCTGTACGTGCTCAACCTTAATCGTCTGTTTTCCTGGCTTTGTTAAAACTTGAGCTAACTGTACAGCGGTCGTAAAGTCAGGCGACGCAGCAGTTCCGATAAGCGTATTGACTTCAGCCATCGTTGCAGTCAAAACTTTAATCTTATCTGCAGTTATGTCATCCACACTATCAATTGCTCTTAAGGCCGGTGCCACGCTCTTTGTCATCATAGTGCCGAATGTTTTCATGTTCTTGGCAGCATTGTTTATATCACCTGACTTAAAGCCTGACAAAGTGGTTATCATATCTGTTAGCGGCTTTTTGTTTTCTGAAATTGCTGCTGCCAAGTCGCCTATAACTTTCTTAACTTCACCGCCAACTGCCAACCCTTGCAGTGCTGATAGTCCTTCTGCAAAAAGCTTTATTCCCTTGAAGAACTTATTGAGCTTATTAATGCTGCTGTGTGTTATGCCTGCAGATTGAATGTCGGCTGCTATTCCAGACATCCCCGTCTTTCCATTACCAATTAATTCCTTAATTCCTTCTTGCGCTGCTTTTGCTACTTTTCCTACTGTTTTAAGACGCGTGTCTAAGTCTTGCGGATTTGCATTGTCTTTCGGGATTATTGACATGATATCTTTCATAGCAGAAGCGAAGTGCCCTACACCCTCTAAAAGTGTCGCAACCTTCTTCACGTCGGAATTTCTAATTCTTGCTTTCGATACCTTCTTGACAACATCAACCAGAGACATAATGAGTTTTGGCAGCTCGGTCTTTATCGCGGTTGACACTTTATTTACAATGTCAATGACTTTGGTCAGGCGACCTGGGTCAACAGCCTTAGGATCAGACGGCACTAGTGACATCACGTCTTTCAGGGCACTGGCGAATTCGCCGACAGTACCAATCGCGCCTGAGACGACTTCCATTCCTTTTTTAGCTATGTCAGCTATAGGACCTAGAAGAAGAGCTTGAGTTATGATTGGGTTAATCACTTCAGGCAAGTGCTTGGCGATACCTCCAGATATGTCCTTCATAATTTTTAGAACACCAGGAAGTACTGTATCAATTGATTTAAGGTCACCATCTTTTGGCATTCCAAGCTTCATGACGTCAATAATTGCTTTAGCAAATGAGCCGACTGAGCTAATTGCAGCGCCTATTATGTCGACAGCAGCTTGAGCTTTCGCAGGATTTTCTAACTTATTGACAGCCGTAACCATCTCATTTAAAATAACTGACATGCTTTCGCCGACACCCTTTGCGATCTGATACATCACACTATTTTCTGGCGTGCCCTTACCAAATAGCTCGTCGATGGCACTCATATCAGGCTTGCCTGACTTTCCTTTGACTAGCTTAAGCGTAGTGAAAAGTTGTTCTGACATGTCGCCCATGATTGCGACCGCTTTGCCTATCAGCTCAAGTTTAGGTCCGGCTGTTTTGATATCGCCGAGACTGTCGGCGGAAGCGATGACGTTCTTGACTATGTCGGGTAGATTATCCTTAATCATACCAGTAAGGCCTTTCATGATGACATTTAGCTGTCCCATCATGCTTTTAGCAGGATCTTCCCCTTTTATCTTGTCGACTATCTTTGAGAAAAAGCCTTTCTTTTCCTCTTGCTTGTTTATCATCTTCATGACGTATTCCATAGGCTTAAGCATGTCTGTAATGATGGTCATAGCCTGTGAAATGATTTCAAGTTTTGGTCCTGCAGCCGCAACTCCACCTGGTATATTTATATTTAAGACAGTCTCGATCATCGGGCCGATAGCACTTTGCATGACACCAAAGACGCTTGACATTAGTTCTTTAATACTAGTCATCATAGTCTCGAATATGGAAGTATCTACGGATCCGCTAGAGAACAATCCTCCGCCTGTTTTAGAGCCCTCAATCATCGACATGGCCAGTTCTGCAATAGGCGGCACAACACCTGCAATTAGCTTGCCTAGACCTTCAATAATCTTGGCGATCTGTGCAACTGCTCCTAACTTGTCTGCGGGTATTTTTTCAGCAACAGCAACAATCGCATTTATCATGCCAGACACACCCGACATGAGCGTATCCATGAATCTTGTTACAGCATCTATGGTTCCACCCTGGCTAGCTCCATCTGAAACAGCATCTGCGTCTATTTCTGCAAGTGCTATAGCTACATTACCTAATTTTTCGACCCCTTCGATGCCTACACTAAGCATCTCCATTTTCTTCTTTAGGCCGGCGCCTGCGGGTATTGGTGCAGAAGCGAATTTTCCAAGAGGTCCTGCGAGAGAAGTGCTTATTTTAACCATAAACTCAGCGACCACGTCCAAGCCGTTTTCCAATATCGAAGAGAACCATGGCATAGAAAAGACAGCCAGCCCTATTGAGACCATCGCAGTATCAGCGATGGCTTCCATTACAAGAGAAAGTGCTTTTGCGTTACTAGCTGCAGCTTCGCCTTTGATCTTCATGCCAGCGAATCTCTCAATTGGGCTCGCTAATTTTTCCGATAGAGCTTCAATGAACGCTGAAACCGGATATAGTCCAATCAGGGCAACCACAGCAGGTATCGCCATTGCCGCCACAGCATAGGCCATAGGGAAAGCGGCTAAAACAACTAGCGCCAGAGCAGCAAAGCCGACTGCTGCCTTCTTCATGTCGATCTTATCCATCTCTGTTGCAATTACCGACAATGCTTTTGTAAAAGCTAATCCAGCCACACCTAAGAAAATAGCGCCACCGAGCGCTCCTATAGTTGCAGGCACTGCAACAGGTCCTAATGCTAGTGCTGCCATCGCGAATGGTATTGTTACACCAACGACAAGTGCTAGTGCCAAAAATCCTGCAGCAGCTTTTGCCATATCAATCTGGTCCATCGCAACCGCTATTAGTGCCAAGGCTCCGGCGAATGCGACACCACCTACACCTAAAAATGTAGCACCAAACAAAGATGCGATACCTGCACCTACTGCTAAAGGCCCTAATATCATTGCAGTGAGAGCAAACGGAATAGCAGCAGCTGTGACAATGTTTAGTAGTAAAAAGCCTGCAGTAGCTTTCACCATGTCAACCTTGTCCATTACTTTTGATATTAGCAATAAAGCACCTGCGAATGCGACTCCGCCAACGCCTAAGAATGTGGCACCGAATAAAGACGCAATACCTGCGCCTACTGCTAAAGGTCCTAGAACAAGGGCAGATAGTGCAAACGGAATTGCTGCAGCTGTAACAACATTTAGGAGCAAAAAGTCGGTTGTTATCTTGGGCATGTCAAGCTTACCCAGGGTTTTGCTGACCACCCACAAAGCTGCTGTAAATGCCAAAGCGCCAACACCAACCATGAGTGCACCTGCTAGCAAGCCTCCTATAGCAGGAAGAGCGACTGCGCCAAGTAACAGAGCAGATACAGCTAGAGGTATGGAAGCCAACACAACCAAAAGAAGAGCGCCCATATTCATTGCTGTGCTCTTCATGTCAACTGAATTTAGCGCGCCATTTGCAACAATAAGCGCTAGCGCAAAAGCGAGACCACCCACACCGATCATGAGTGCACCTGATAGGAGGCCAAGTAGCGCTGTTCCTGCAACAGCTGGTACGATTAGTGCACCTGCTACTGAAAGGCCTACTGCAGCAAATGCTGCAACTGCCAGCCCAACCATAGCCATCGGAATCTTCTTCCAATCGATGCCGTCCATTGCAGGCGCTGCTACCTTAAGCCCAAGACTGAATGCAAGAGCACCTACGGTTAGAAGGACTGCGCCGGCGGCAAGACCTACGACTGCCTTCGCTATTCCTCCCGTATTTATTTGCTCTGCAGCTTTTTGCATACCTACTGCCGCTGCAATTGCAATTGCGAGTGCAATCATACCTGCAGCAACTTTCATAGGATTAGCAGCACGAATAGCTTGGTAAGCCTGCACAGCAGCAAACGCAAATATTTGCACAACAGGTATGAAAGATATTGCTAGCACTGTCATCTTAGCTGCAGCTTTTAATATGTCTGTGATTTTTAAGCCGCCTAGGCTCTCGATAAAGCTTGCAAAGCCTTTGCCTATGCCGCCAGACTTGCCGGCTGTTTCTCCTGCCTTCTTCGCGCCTTCGATAGCATCTTTGCTCTTGCCGGCTGAGCCGAACATTTTTCCTAAGGCGCCGCCTAGCAAACCACCTATCTTACCAATTATTGCACCTTTGGCAGCAGACAAGGCGGCTGTTATAAACATTTTTGTCAAGACTATCCCGAGAAAGATGGTGCCTGCCTTAATAAGAGTAGGCTTTGCTTTTTCAAACAGAACTTTCCCTAGGTTCATCAGCGCCTTTCCAAGAGGAGGAAGAAGCAGCTTAAACAGAGCACCGAACTCTTTTGCAAGATCTGAAAATAGTTTGCCTAGGCCGGTCTTGATAGGTTTTGGATTCTTGATGGCATGTACTATGTTCTTTATGAGCTTTGTGAGCCCTTTAATAGCAATACTAAGGAGTGCAATAAAGATCCCTTTGACAGCCTTCAGGATCTTACTTCCACCTTCTACGACGTCTTTTCCGGCGCTACCTTGCTTACCGAAGAACTTCTTGAAAGCACCTTGAATTTTTTCTATAAATTTCTCAGTTGCCTTGACTGGATCTTTACCTAAATCGCTGAAGAAACCCTTAAAAATCTTTTTGACATCCTTCATTAGACCGCTGAACTTCTTGGGGTCAAAGATGCCTTCCAAACCTTTTAAGAACTGCTTTACACCTGGAAACATCTTGACAAACATCTTGCCGATGTCTTTGCCAGCTCTAAACACAACCCTAAGAGACTTTCTAATGTTTCGCATGACTGCACGAAACTCTTCAGACTTCTTAATGCCGTCGCCAAAGCCTTGCAAGAAAGCGTCAAAGAATCCCTTGAAGCCTCCGCCTCCGCCGCCTTGGGTAACCTTTTGGATCGAGTCAGCCAACTTGTTCATCGCTTCAGCTTGAGAAAGCTGCTTTTTCTCAGCTTTGTCACCGCCCTTTGAGATATCATCGTAGCTCATGGACATGCCTTTCTGGCTGAAAGCTAACTTAGCAGCTTCTTCAGAAAGGCCGGACTGGCTAGCCAACATCTTCAATTCTTGTCGGCTCATGTCTTCGACTGACTTACCTGTTTCCTTGAATGCTTTCTGAAGCATCGATAGACGCTCTGCAGGGTTCTGTGCGTTCATCAACTCCATGGCATCAACGTTCATACCAAACGCTTGCGCCATTTCTCCTGCACCCTTTGCAGCGTCTTCAAAGTTATCAAATTTGCTGATTACACCTTGGAGTTCTTTTGCTTCAATTCCTAACTTGCTAGCGAAGATAGCAGCTTTACCAAGCTCCTTAACACTCAACTGACCAAAGTTTGCAACATCTGCAGCCATTGTAGCCATAGATTTACCTACGACTTTGGCATTGACTCCAAACTGCTCGCCCATATTAATGGCCATCGATGCAAACTTGTCCATCTCCTTGACAGGATCTTTGCCGGCCATTGCTGCTTGCTTAAGCATGGATGCCTGTTGATCGGCTGTCATGCCTAAGCCCTTGCGGTAGATGGAAAGCTCTACACCGGACTTAGCAATTACATCGGTCAGCCCATTTAATGCAGGCCCGAGAGCAGTTGCTAGCTCATGTATGTCCTTCATCGCAGCAGCGATGCCGCCTTGTCCTGCACCGTATACTTGCCTGACACTAAGCCCAGTACCGGCGAGGTCTCCCATCTGAGACTTTACCTGACCTAAAGAAGACGCAACTGCCTTACCTTCGTTCGATGCAAGTGATCCGAACTCACCTCGTATTGCCTCTAATTCTTCTCTAATAGGAGACGGTCCACCACCTCCGCTCTGTGCCATGCCAATTAGGCCGCTCATCATCTTAAACGGCAAAGCAATAATTGAGGCACCAACTTTACCTAGAGAGCCAATAATACCAGTGATGCCTTTACCGACAGCACTGAGCATACCTAGGCCGCCTTTAAACCCTGATATCAGACCAACACCGGCGCCTACGGCTGCGACCTTCGATGCGTCTAGCTTGTCAGCTAAACCTCCTGCAGCATCAGCAACTGACTCTATAGAATTTTTGGAACCTTCAGCGGCATCTGCTGCGCCTTCAAGAGCACCTTGCATGCCCTCTAGCTTTTCTGTTGTGGCGTCGAGAGACTCGCACTTAAGTGCAGCACACAGTTGCATAGCGATCTGCGTTTGATCTTGAAGCTGCTTTGAGGAAGCTGCCATTAGAGCCTGGCGTTCCTGAAGCAGCTTGTTAATCTGCTGTTGTATTTCTAATTGTGCGCCATCATCGGCCATTACAGTTACACTCTCATGTTAAGCTTGACACAGATAAGTATTTCGTGCCTCAAGCTTGCTATAGCAACTATAAACGCCAGATACGTCCAGTAACCTTATTGTACTTCTTCGCCTGGGTGCGCTTATTCTCTAGTAATGGTAAGACTTCTTCGAATGTAGCTTCTTCTTTGACCAGCTTTATGTATAGGTTTCTGGAAGCTTCCAATACGTCACGAGTTGCCTCAACAATTTCTCGCTTTCCTTTAAGCTTTACTTTATCAGTAGACCCTAAAATATAGCCGGCGTAAGCAGATTCATCTAAAGTGTATTCATTCATGGTTAAACCTCATGTCTTAAATATCATACTCTAGGTGAATCTTCTTAGACGTGCAGGTACTTGGTCACGATGACGTCCTTGTAGTGCTCTTGAATCTGGCGAATTTGCATGAGCTGCCCTTGACGCACCAGACTGAGCTTCATTAGCAGCCTTGAGCTCTTTGTTCAGTCTCTCCAAGAACCAGATTCTTTGCCAGACAGGAAGTCTATAACACTCTTCAAACGTAAAGCCCATGTAGTACATAAGACTGAAGATGTGCTCTAAGAAGACTTCTTTATCATTCGGAGTCAGGCCAAAAAAACGTGGCGCCCATAGGCAGGCGCACCTCCGAAGATTCGAGACAATGTGGGCAGTCCATCCATTGCTTCATGTCAATACCCGGCTCATGCTTGTCAATGTACTTTCTGAGCTCTAGTGAGTCTCTAGCAGGCATGTTTCTGATAAAGTGTGAAATCTTCGTCTTATCCGTGATGTTGTTAATTGAAACAATAGAGTAATGAAGTCTAGTTGTAACAAAGTTGTCTGACTTCATACCTTGTTTCTTACGCCGCTCCATTTGAACTGTAAGGTTAGACTCATCTTGTCCTGTCAAGAACTTAAATACAACATTCTTCTTAGTCACAGGTAACTGGAACTCAAATAAGTTGGCTCCAGGAGAAACAGGCTGAATCTCAAGGCGCTTAATGGGTAACTCAGCAAGATTAAACTGCTGCTTTGACCTTTCAGTGCATGCAGGACAGTCAACTTCAGCATTGTACTCAGCGCCGTAGCCTGTAATTCGAATGGCGGTCATAACTGCGTTTCTATCGCCAGTGAGCATAAGGTCTGGGTCAATGGTCTTATCAATCAGGCACGACTTAATGAGCGCACTAATAACTGTACCCTTCTTGATCAACGTTCTTGAGGTCAGAATGTCTTCTTCCTTTGCTGTCATCGCCTTGATATCAAGAGTCTCTTGGGATGACAAGGGTGAATCAGCTGGATAAACTGTCCCGTTGGAAGGTAGGGGAACAGACTCTGTTGGAACTTCGAAGTCGAAGTCCTCTTTCATCACATTGCGTGTTTGAAAACCTGCCTTTTGTGCTTCGGCGGCAGTAAAAACCTCATTTCGATTTCTGGTCTCGTTATCTGACACTTGACTATGTCTCCTCGTTTTGTTGTAGGGTGCGTTTACTGCACATCGTATAACATTAGTCTTGTGTCGTCGTTTGTTAAACACAAAAAAGCCCGATATAAATCGGGCTTAGTTGTTTTTGTTGGAGAAAGATTAGAACTGAAGGACGCAGTTATCAAATCTGATTGAGAGTGAAATCTCAGTCATGTCCTCAGCGCCGTAGTCCAGGTCACCAAATGTTGCGTTTGTTAGGAAGCAACCCTTGAGGTCCCAAAGCTCAACAACAGTACCAACAGGATCGAGAAGCTTAAGCTGACAATCTCTCTTGTAGAAATCAGCGTATCCAGCACGACCTGATACTGATTCGAAGTGTGTTCTCACCCATTCCATAACCTGCTGTGCACCTGATGGTGCGATGGGGTCATACAACGTCACAGAGATAGCCTCGAACTTGGCCTTACCAGCCATGTAACGAGTGGAGTTCATGAATGGAACTTCCTGCTCTGCAATCGTAATGTTAGGGCGTGCAGCGGTCTTCATCAAGAAGGAGTCGAGCCCCTCAATGGCGAAGACCCAACGAAACTTTCGTTTCGGCTCAAACTTATTTGGTAGCATATCACTGACTTGAAGTGTCTCTGCCATTTTAGTAGTCTCCTAGTTTCCTTATTTACTAAGTATGCGTTTAACGAGATTAAATCTCGGCTCCTTGATTTGTAACGACAAAATCTAGAGAGATAAACTCTAGAGATCGTGTCGGCTGCAAGAAAATCTTGCCACGAATCGTGTTGTTTTCAACATCAGCCTGTGTTGTGGTTGATGTATCGATCTGGACCTTGTATCTATCTAGACCCTGCTGCGTTTGAATCTGCTGCAGAACTGGATTGACCAAGTTCGAGAATCTTGCCAGAGTATCAACTCTGTTCGGTTCGAACAACAAGCCGTTAGCGATCTTCTTGACTCTACGACGAATATCAATCAGTAGACGTCGTACGTTGACGCGGTCAAGAGCACTTTGTGCAGCCTGTAGCGTCTTCTGTCCGAAGACCACAACACCCGGTGTGTGCGGGAAGCTTGTGATCGGGTTAATATCAGCCTCGTAGAGTGCATCTAGATTAGCTCTCTTAAGCTTTACCTGTGATTCCAATACCGTATTAAGGGCACCTCTTGTAAAGCCCGCAGGAGCAAACCAAGGATGTGATACCGAGTCATTCAATGAGAATGCGCCGAGTACCGCAACTGAAGGCGGACATTGAACGTTTGCTCTAGTCGTTGGATCTGTGATCACAACGTCTGGGAAGTAAGCAGCTGCAAACGATGAATCCAGATTTCTGCTTTCAAAGTTGTTAACTGTGTACGTCACGTTAGTTAGCTGATCCGTTGAACCTGTTACGAAGCCATTTGTCTGATCTTTTTCCTCGATGTCCATAATGAGCATCGCGTCAAATCTCGTCTCAACAGAATCGATAGCAAAGTCGGTAACTGCCGGGTGCCTAATTCCAGGAATTGCTAGCAGTTGAATCTCTACGTCTGCCTTCTCTTCCATAACATCAACTGCTTTTCTGTATGCAGAGATCGTTGGTCCTTTAACACCACCCTGATTTGTTGAATCAGTAAACTCACGTCTAGCAGCGATGTCTGAAAGCTTTGATTTCTCTTTGTCGAAGATATTGAAACCATCAAATCCTTGCTGTAAGAACGTCGTGAACTTTAAGTACTTTCTGCTAGGCAAGTGTGCGAAGTCTTTTGCAGGATCCAAAAATCTTGTGTTAGCTCCACCAATGCTTGTACCATCTGCGAGTGTAAGAGATGCAGCTGCAACGCCAGTTCTCCTATAAACAGCAGCCTCCCAGTGATTAACAACTGGTCGGTCAGTATCACTGCTAACAGAAACCTGTACTCTTTCGAGAGAGAACAAGTTGTTGTTGTAGAGGTCACAGTCAATAACTGCACCATCAACTGCCGATGCGCCTTCGTTATCCATAACGAATGCTGAAGCAATATTTGTTCTGTGGTCTGGGAAGAACTTTGTAAATGAAGCGATAGAATCATCAACCACAGAGTTTCTGTTAGGTTCATCAACTGAGTCGATTCTCTCGAACTGAACGCCCCAGCAGAGATCTGCGTTTGATCGCTTCTTGTTTCCTAGCCCTTGTGCGACATTTCTTCGCAGAGGAACAGGAAGCATTCTAACTCTTCTAAGCTCGTTAATGTCAATGTCTGAGGCAGCAATAATTCCTGCAGCATCGAGAGGAGCAAGCATTTCATTACCATCAAGTGAAAGGTGACCGTGTCCTCTGAATCCCATAGGTAAGATTTCCTGTGGGAGAGCACCTCGAGTCACATCAGACGACATTTCAACTCGAATGTAACGTGAACGATTTTCAAAAGCACCTTCAACTCTTAGCTTTTGTGCACCATCACGCTGATCGAAGTCGTAGTATGCGTACTGATCACCGATTCTGCGAGCAATGTAATTCTCTGATGATCTGTCAAAATTTAGTCCTCTATAAGATTCTAGAACGATAGGATCAGAATCGCTGTCGTAGAAGCCTCTAACTACTAGGTCAAACTTACCAAACTTGCTGTTTTGATTACTGCTTGCCGAGATGTTCTCGATGGTGATCTTAAATAGATCACATGCTGAAGCACCATCATCAAGTGCGTGAACCTTAAACAGGTTCTTTGCACCAGCGCCGAAGTCTTGTGAGATGAACGAAGGAGTTCTTGCGGTCCTAAATCTCTCTTGGAAATCTTCGTAGTTAGGTTGTGTAGCTGACCCTGCGTTTCTACCGGCGGCGCCGACAAGAACGAATGCTGCCTCTTCAACAGTTTCACCAGCCGGCGGGGCTGCAGTGGCTACTTCGTTGTCATCAGGCATTGCAAGTGCAGGATACACATCGTAGTGAGCATACAGGTAGTGTCCTGCCTCTCTGATCTTTGTAGGATCTGTGTTTAGAACCTTTGAGATGTAGCTCGGATCAGCCGGATCGAGTGAAGCCTTAATCTTATTCGGATAAAGGCCTGTGCCGACGTGACCGTTTAAGTAGATCTCAATGTTCTGCTTTCCGTTTGTTGTTGTCACTGTACCGTGTACAGCACCTGCAGAAATTTCTGGGGTACCTTCAAGATTTGAAGCAGGAGGCTCACCATCTGCATTGACGTTTTCTGAAACTCCAGCAACAGTAGATGCGAGTGAAAGAACGACGCCGTCTGGCACCATGATCGCAGCTCGAAGAACTGGCTTACCACTAGCAGTACTTGAAGCGCCTTCGAAGTCTGTCTTCGAGATTGTCGCCAAAGTATTGACTGTGATTGCCCTCTCACCTGCTTCAGCAGAATCGGCTTGAGTCAGTGTAAGAGTCTGAATTCCTGTTCCAGAAATAACTCCTGACACCGTAATCTTTCCGTCATGACCTACTGATGAGATAATGGCAGATCTAATTGCATTTAGTACGGATAGCTGAGTACCTGATAATGAGAGACACACTGTTCCTGCAGGAACTGCCACTCCATCAACACCGCCTGTAACCTGTGCGCCTCCTGGCTTTATAGAACCGCCACCGGTATTGGCTGTAGAAATCGTGTGGGCTCCTAAGTGAACAGCTGTAAGCGTTACTTGGTTAGCGCCACCTTCAGAAGCACTTAGACCCTTGACGCCTGTAGCTCTTTCGCCATTTTGACCGTCCGGTGCGAATTTAATATCCGACCCAGCATAGTCTGCCTGTCCATTAATTGCCAGTATGAGGTTTGTTCTATTCGTTCCGGCGTCGGCACTAAGCTTAATTGCAATGGCGTTTGCTGCCGGTGTAAAATCGCCAAATTGTCCTGCCTCGACTCCATCTTCTAAGAAAGTGATTGTTTGAGTTGTTGGACCAGCAACACCGCCAGCTGCGACCGGAACTGTGATACCAATACCGTGATCCTTAAGAACACCAGCAACAGTCAAGTGATCTGCAGCGGTTGAGGCAGTACCGTTTCGAATAGCATTTGCTCCGGCAGCTGCACCAGCAACAATTGGAACGAATGAAGCAGCAGTTGTATCCGCCTCGGTTTTCGCTAGATCCATGACCATATAGGTCCTCGCAGTGCCGTCTGTTGACGTAATGACTATGTTCTGTCCTTCATCTAAACCGTGTTCAGCTTCAGCAGCAGCTGTGCTCAAAGTAGCTCTAGCACCGAGTGCTGATGAAGAAATTCCTGAGTCTGCAAGAAGACCTGAGCTATTCTGATCCTTCATCAGAGCGCCTAGGAACGTCATTCTTCCTAGAGGTTGTGGTCGGTCATCAGGCCGGTCGATTTTCTCGGCGTCTCCGGGTCCGGCACCTACGTCCTGGACATCGTCTGTTTTCGGCGCTATAGCAAACGGATTGACACCTGCCACTGTATTGACTAGATCAGATGCAGAGCCCTGCAATCCAACATTAGCTTCACCCGTCTGGCGAACTAGTCGTTGACCGACAACAAACCCAGCATTCGTAACGATACCTGAAGAGGAATTTCTCTGTTTACCATCACCAACACCCAGGACTCTAACATAAGTTCCTGCACGGGCATTTCTCATCCACTCGTTCATTGCGAGTGGACCAAACTTTTCGCCGTCGGTTGCACCGAACTCTGCGACGAAGTCCTGAAAAGTAGCCACTGTAATAGGCACGAATGCTCGTCCCTTTAAAGCGGTACCAATAATTCCTGCAGGCGTTCCTTGTGGGCCTAAAGCAGTAGGTCCGCTTAGGTCGATTTCCCTCGTACTTACGCCTGGGCTTTTAAATGTTAGCTCAGCCATCCTGTCTTGCTCCTAACTGTGCAAAGTGTCCTATAGTATACATATCCATTAGTCGAACGAAACTCCGCTATTCGTAACGACGAAATCAATTGCGATGAACTCGACAGCGCGTGTTGGAACAAGCACAATTCTTCCGTTCATCTTGTTTGATTCTCTATCAGCTTCTGTGTTGTTTGTAGCGTCACAAACAACTCTAAACTGCTCAACCCCTGCCTGTGCCTGAATTAGCGTTAGAAGAGGTGTGACCTGATTGACAAATCTTTGTTGCGTCTGCGCATTGTTCTGCTCGAACAGAAGCTTTGTTGCGACGCCAGAGACCAGTCTCTTGACTTCCAGAAGAAGTCTTCTTACGTTCACTCTGTCAAGTGCGGATCTTGCAACTTGAAGTGTCTTTTGACCGAAGATAACGAATCCACCTGTCGGGAAGACGGCGATCGGGTTGATCCTCGCATCATAGAGTAAGTCACGATCTGCAGAGTTAAGTCTTACGTCTACGTTTGTTACATTCTCTAGCGCACCTCTGTTGAAACCAGCTGGTGCAAACCAAGGATAAGCAACGCGATCGTTAAATCCTAGGGCTGACATTGCGACGACAGACGCCGGAACTTCAACCACTTCATTATTAAGTTCATCCAAAATGCTGACGTCAGGGAAGTAAGCGGCTCCATAGTTGTTATCGATTACTCGGCCTTCGAACTGCTCAGCAGTCTCTTGAACGTCAACCTTTGCTGTATCGCCATCAAACAGGCGAGTTCCATCAGAAGTGTACTTGATAATGTCCATCAAGTAGATTGCCATGCTATAGCTCTTTACAGCCTCCAAAGCATGATCGCTGATGAATGCATCTCTCATTCCCGGCACAGCGAGAATATTAATTCTCGATGCCATTGGGTTAGTGATGATTGAAATTGCTTCCTTGAATGATGCAACAACGTTGTTCTTGCTGCCCTTACCAGCAACGTGTGTCTTAAGGCCAATTGCTGGAACTGAGTCAGTCGCCTTACCGCCAGTATCAGAAGAGCTAGCTCGATCGTTCATTAGTCGGTTGTCTCTGTCGAGGAAGTTAATTCCGTCGTAACCGCCGTAGAACATTGTAGTAAACTTAGCGTACTCTGTGAATCTATTGAAAGTAGCCGTGGTGGAATGGTTAGCCAAAGATGCGAAAGTTAGACGCGGCTGCTTAGCAGCTGCACCCATACCAGCATCATTAATTGTGTAGTAAACAGGATCAGGCGTGCCATTTCTCATATAAGCAGCGTCCGCCATGTGATCCTTAGCTGTACCTGTCACTTCCAGAAGTTCGTTGCCCGGTGCTGTCTTGTCAGCGTGATTCATCAGAGCCACTCGAGCCAACGTAAACTTATTGTTGTTGAAGGCGTCAGCAGCTGATCCTGTTACCAAAGTACCAAGCTGTGCGATTCCTTGGAAGCTCGCGTAAGAAGATACCAGAGCGTTAGGGAGGCCGCCAACGTTTGGATTCATTACAGCGTCAGTGAGTGATCCTTGGTCAGAGCTAGATGAAAGAGGCATTCTTTCAAACTTAACACCCCAGTAGAGACGTGCGTCTGATCTTTCATTGTCACCTCTCTTACCGACAGGTGTTTCGCCACCAACAGCGCCTCTTGTGCACTTAAATCTAAACGGAAGAGGCGGAACAATTGAGTGTTGTAGGAATACATCTCCGGGTGAGTCTTCGACGTCAGAGTCGGGCTGCAATAGCGCTGTCTCTGACGTTTGAGCCTGTCCGTGTGCACTCAATGCAGTTGGTACACCTGCCTGATCTGCAAGTGATAGAGTTGTCTTGAGTGTCGGAACGCCTCTAAATCCGAAAGGTAGAGTCTCAGCAGGAATCTCCTTCTTTTCGACGTCGCTATGCATCTTTACTCTAATTCTAGACGACTTGTTCGGGTGCTTGCCAGAGATTGCAAGGCCTCGATCATCGATATCAGCAGAATTAAAGTTGTAGAAAAGCTTCTTATCGCCAATCTTCTTGGCGATATAGTTTTCAGACGCAGGGTTAAGGTCGCACTGTGGAAAGCTTTCTAAAATTTCCAAGTTCGTATCAGTATCGCCAAAAGCTCTAACCTGAACATCGAAAGTTCCGTATGGATTATTCGGATCGTTTGATCTTCTTAGATTAGCAATCGAGATCTTGTATAGAGAGTTTCCAATAACACCATCATCGATGCACTCAAAGTGAAACAAGTCATACTCAGAATCACCAAAAGGCTGTGAGATAATAGACGGTGTTCTTGCTGTCTGAAATCTTGAGTCCAAACGTCCATAAGCCTGACTCGACTTAAGACCTGGAGAGTAACCTGTCAATAAATCATCGGCTGGATTACCAATATAAACACTTACTCTTGCAGCTCCAACTGCTGCATCAGCATCGCGTTTGGTAGAAGCTAGCTCGTCCTCAACAGCATAGTCTAGATAGAGAAGATGCTTAAGGCTAGCAAACTGGTCCGGGTCTGTGTTTAATACGTTAGCGATGTACTTAGAATCGCTAGGGTCCAAAGAAACAACGTAAGCTTTAGCGTTAGATGTACTAATATCTTTTCTACCTTCGCCTTCACCTTCTTGTCCATCCTGCGCGATCCAAAGTGTAAATCTTCCAGTAGCCTTGTGTGCTTTGACAGTTCTTCTATCTGCAGCTGTAAGTTCTGCCTGCGTGATTGAAACGTCAGGATCAGGGGCAACTGAAAGTTTAAGTGATGCTGTCTTTCCATCTGTAGCTAGTGCAGGAATGATTCGTGTATCCTTGTCTAACAAAATAACAGCGCGCACAAGGTTGACTTCATTTAGCTCACCTTCGCCGGGGTCAGATAGGTCGAAAGAATCATTGTCACTAAAGACAGGGAAACCTGCCATTTCTTTACCGCCGCCGTCTGATCTTACACGGTGTTCAGCAACGATGAATGTAACAGCACCGTGCATACCTTGTGTTGCATCATCACTTTTTCTTAGGGTCGGTGTTAAAACTGTTCCTGCGTTTTTAGCAAAACCGCCTAGTTCGGCGTTATTAATGTCTGTATCGCTTTCGATTACACCCGCACCCAACGTACGAACGTATGTGACTGCGTTCCTGTTCTTAAGAAATTCTCTAACTGCGTAAGGACCAAAGCGATCTTGGTCAAGCGCTCCGAAGCGCGCAGTAAAGTCTGCTAATGATCCTACGCTAACCGGCACAAATGCCGGTCCTCGCTCTGCAGTGCCAACTACGCCTGCTGGTGTTCCCAGCGGAGTGGCTACTCTAGCTGAGAGATCGATTTCTTGTTCAAAGAACCCAGGTGATCTAAATGTCTGCTCGGCCATTGAATGATTCTCCTTAGACTCGTGTCATCCTAAGATAAGTATTGACGTTTACTCCAAAATTCCTAGTGAGTAAGACAGATTAAATTTATGAGCCAAAAAGTTTCTAGCCCAATTTCCCGAGATCGATTGTAATTCCTTCTCGGTAGACCGTTTCTCCGGACCTCTGGTCCTTTGAAATGACGGTCACAAAACTCATTTTTTTCTTTCCTGTGAATGGGTCAGTCACCATTCTTCTCATCTTCGCAGACTCTCTTCCTCTAGAGAATCCTCCCATCTTTGTGCCACCCGAACCATCTCCAGCGCCTCCAGCAGATCCACCTCCAGATCCACCTCCGGCACCGCCGCCAGATCCGCCGCCTCCTCCAGCACCGCCAGCAGAAGCGCCTGAGCCTCCTCTACCTGATCCTGGAAGGTTTGCGATCAGCCCAGGCTGTCTTGAGTCTACAGCAGCAAGTGCTGATTGACCTGCAAACCCGATTCCGGAACCTGGATAGCTATCAGCCTCAGTAAGCATATCTTCAAATATGTAGTCATCCGGATTAGCCGATAATAGCGGCGGAAAGAATTCACCTACTATCTCGCCTGCGGTTGCGGTCACATCGAATGATATGTCAGGTGCTGATATTGTTCTTCTAATGCCGGGCCTCGAACCTGGAAATTCAGGAAGAACCATATATGCACCGACTCTCATTGTAAAGCTATATCTAACCAACCTCTCGTTGTCTGTGAAGTCGTCGTAGTTATTTCCAGGCGACATCTCAGGATCTGTAAATCCTACAAACCAGTATCCTTTATCAGTCTCTAATTTGAACGTTCGTCTATTATTGTCCTGATATGAACTCATGAGAGCTGTAATCATATCGTTCATTTGCTGAGTATATTGGGCCCAGAATGTGATGTCGTAAGTTGTTGTGAAATATTTGACTGGCGGTATAGTATAGATCTCGTATACGTTGTCAGCCAATGTTGGTGTCAAGAGGCGACCTGTTCTTATGTCCTGATTACTACCTGGCGTAGGTCGACGTGTAGCAACAGTGCCTGGCTTAGAACCTGGCTTTCCATCTCTGTGACTGCTATCCGATACCTCATCCATATTCTTAAAGGCGTTGTTAAGCAACCTCTTGAATGTTGGACTATCTTTAGACAGCTTTTTCTTAATGGTAATTGTTTGAGTCTCACTGGTTGCCATACCATGTGCTACTTCTTGAGTCACACCTGTTCTCATGATAGAGACTAGAGGCAGAATCAAAGCATTGTTTTTGTCTTTGAGAGGCTTCTTGCGTCGAAGCACAGCGAATCTTTCACCTGTAGCGAAGATTACTGGAATTCTCTTTGTCTTTTTTCTATGGACATACTGAAGAGGGATCTGTTTTTCAAACAAATTGAAAACAGCCCTGTCAACATCCTCTATAGTGCAGGAAGGTACCTCAATGTCGCCAGAGTCAACACCTTCATATCCTGCAGGGATTGTCTTGTCAGAATCTGTCTGTTTATCATACCGTGTCGACATTATCTATCACCATAAAAAGAGGACTTAGTTTGTCCAGCTTCTTTCTTTATCTCAGCAGGGCCGTCTTCAGGTGGGTCAAGCTTGCCATCTTCAATTAGAGCACGCTTATCGCCTGTCTTACCCTGGCTATTCTCAGGTAGGCCTCGCTTCTGAACGAATTCTTCCTGTACAGAATCCGGATCGTTCGAATCTTCAGAAGTAGGGCCAAATGCGTACTTATCAATTTGACCTTCGCGGGCCTGCTTACCGGTAATCTTAAAACCGGTTCTGTGTTCGATCTGGCCAAATATAACTTGATCCACGATGACTGATGTGATCTCAAAGAAGATTGTACCGTAACTAAAGTAGTCACCTGTCTCGACCTCAAAGTCGCGGTCAATTAAGTCACGCATCTGTATGTAGACAGAAAGCGTATAGAACTCTTCCGCACCAAATCGATTTGTTCTTACTTCCTCCGGCTCCCATTCAACCATTGCCTGAACTTCAATAGGTGGATCGAATACCTTTTCAGGAGCCTCTTCATAAACGTCGTGGACGTCTGTGATATCATCACGCACTCTGTAGTAGTAGATCTTTTGATCTCTAACGTCTTTTGTAATCTCTTTTGTGATGTCGGATATGAAATCGATCTCACGTGGAGTTATGAATATGCGTGCCATCGATTACTCCTAACCCATCGATATGGCCATACCGTTTGGCATCGGAATGTTCTTAAGAATTCTAGCAAGGTTGTCTGATGCGTTTGCTTCATCTTCTAGAATCTTACTGTATGTCATACTGTCGAGCATTTCTTTCAGCTCTGTTCGAAGATTTACTTGTTCTTCTCGCCCCTGCGCAATTAAGTCAGCACCGTTTAGCTGCAAGTCACCGCCTGGAATTGGCACAGTAGCAAATTTTGATCTAACTAGACCTAGCAGTTCTTTAGATAGCGCCAATGTATACTGTCTCGTCCACTGCCTACCGATGCTATTGACACGTGAGAACTTCAAGTCACCATACGGTATGTTTGATAAGTTACTCATTCCTTCGATCGTCTCATCCTTATAAGAAGGGTTTAGAGGATCGAGAGGTACACCGATTCTTATGAACAGGTTGGTCTGGTTCTTTTGAGTTGGCTGCGGGAATATTCGTATTCTAGTACCCATAATCTTATATGAGAAGTTTGATCTACGAACTTTTTGTGATAACTTAAGCTGGCCACCTCTGAGGACATCTTCAAAGACCGGCAAAACGTAGAAAACTGTCTCCGGAGTAAAAGACTCAAATGAAAACTCGTTATTCAAGTAGTTGATCGCCGATGTCGTATCGAAGAATCTATAAGCTGCTTGTGGTGAGAAGTGAAACACTTCCATGATTTTAAGTCGTGTCGGCGGATTGTTCTCAGACCCTGAATAAATTAAGTTGCCAGCGGCGTCCTTTAGCTCTGCCAGGATGTCATAATCTTGACGATTTCTTTCTAGTTCTATAGAGCCTGATATTGTGTGGTAAGAGCCTCCTAAGCCCGCTTCCATCGCATAAGGCTCGGCACGTCGCATGATTAGCTCCAGGTTTTCTCTTGGAAACTTTTGTTCCATACCTGAAATATCTGAACCTGT